>ERZ1066124.254-NODE-254-length-46061-cov-22.683085_pt1 | contig 46061 bp, 49 predicted proteins | sample MGYA00382771_ERZ1066124 | MGnify/ENA primary metagenome ERZ1066124 (study PRJEB33369, sample SAMEA5778354) | biofilm metagenome | biome: Industrial cooling water; feature: Water cooling tower basin; material: Biofilm | place: United Arab Emirates | collected... | reverse complement strand
TTCTCATGAAACCCCTTCCCGTCAACTATTTGCAAGTTTTTGTCCCGTACTTAGCAGCGTGATATAGAGAAGATAGTGTCAAGTTCTGAATCACCGATCGTCCTTCTCCATCAGTGGATTGTTCGGCTTGTTTGAGTTGGGCAGCATCAGGAAAGACGATCGCGCTATCTGAAACTTTCGAGAGTTCCGCAGGTTCGCTAAATTTCGTCGGTCTGGGTTTTCCTGGCTCTAAGTTTTTCAGATGAATTCGCAATGTGCTGGGGCTTGGAAAATCGAAAATTGTGGAAAGGGGTTGCTGATCTCGTTGTGATCTAGGCTTTTCTAGTTTGAGATCCAAGTGCATCGGGTTTGGTTTGGCATCGATCGAGTAATTCATCGAAAATGCCATTTGAGTTTGAGCATCAAGCCCAAGCTGAAAGGTCGCAACCAGCTTGCCGGATGACAAGAACTGCAATCCCATTGGAATATCGACGCGCTTCGTTTTTCCTTCCCAGCGTCCCACTAATTGTTGAGCCGTAGAATCTTGCGCGAGCGAACTTGGACACGCGATCGCAACGAGCAAAACTCCAAACCATCCAATCTTTTTGAACATCGTCTAACTCATCTATTCATCTGGTTTAAGATATCCGCAATTTGCATGTGCGATCGTAATTAAAGTTCGATCGCTTCTGATCCAGAGCCACACTGAATCACACTGGTTCCGATAGGTGTTCGGTTTGGATCTCGAAGCTGAGGCGCTGGAGGTGCAATTCGAGAAGGGCGAACGGACTCACAAACTCTCGTGATATGGAAGCGTAAATCAGTTGTGCCGGGGTTTGTGACTTGAGCCACGATCGCACTGTAGCTCTTTAAGTTGTCCTTGATTGAACGTGCGATTAATGTAAGTTGCTTTGAATTGACTTGGAGTTGGTAGCGGTAGTTCTGAGTTGCATTGCTGATTCCAAGTTCTGATAAAGTCTTCGGAAATTGCTTCATTTCAACGCTGTGATACAACGCAGATAGCGCTAGATGTCGCATCATAAGCTGTCCTTCACCCGTTTTAGATTGTTCAGCCTGCGTAAGTTGTGCGGCTTCTGGAGTAGAGACAGTGGCATCCGAAACTTTCGTGAATTCTGGGGATTGCTCAAACTGTCCAGGGTTCCAACTCTTACTTTGTTGTAATAGAAGAGTGCGATCGTCTTTTAGCTCGAAAACAGTTGGGGGAGTGTTGGGAGTAGGGGTTGCAGGCTGATCACCAAATTGCAAAGCGATGTGCATCGGGTTGGGTTTGGAGTCGATCAAGTAAGTTCCCGATAATGCGGTGCGAGTCGTGATGTCATACCCGTACGGCAGTGAGAAAATTACTTTGCCATCTGGGAAGAATCGAAAGCCCATCGGTGCAGGAGTTGAAGTGTCGGTGAGGGGCTTTTCCCAGCGTCCGACTAATTGCTGAGTGACAGAGGGTTTTGGTGGAGTGGCTTGCGATCGCACAACCACGATCGAGCTAATCACCAGCACCGCAGCGAACACACTAATTTTCTTTAGCATCGTCTAGCCCTAAAATAGCCGTATTCATTTGAGCGATCGATATGCTCCTTGATCACACTAAATCCCAATCAGATTCCGGATTCTCGCGTTTGTTGGATCGAGACGCGATCGCGGCTTGGATTTTTCTTGCACCTGCGCTGATTCTCTTGAGTGTATTTGTGATTTATCCGATCGCGTATCTTTGCTATCTCAGTTTCACAACTGGCAGCTTTACACGAGCGGGCGTTCGCTGGATCGGATTGCGGAACTATTGGCGATTGTTGCTCAGTCCTGATTTTTGGCAAGTGATTGGGAATACGATTTATTTTACTGTTGCAACTCTGATTCCCAGCTTGATCATTCCATTGGGTTTAGCCATATTGCTAAATCAATCTATTCCATTTCGTGGACTGTTGAGAGCGGCGTACTTTATTCCATCGATTACGTCTCTCGTTGCGGTTGGATTAGGCTTCCGCTGGCTCTTTCAAACCGATGGTGTGATCAATCAATGGCTGAGCGCAATCAATATTCCGGCAATTCCTTGGTTGCAGAGTACGGTTTGGGCAATGCCAGTCTTGATTCTGCTGAGTATTTGGAAGCAGATCGGGTTCAATATGGTCGTATTTTTAGCGGGACTCCAAACGATTCCGATCAGTCGATATGAAGCGGCGGAATTAGATGGAGCAGATGATTGGCAACAGTTTCGATATGTGACACTGCCGGGATTGAAACCCACGATCGTATTTGTCACGGTGACGACTGCGATCTTTACGCTGAGAAGTTTTGAGCAAGTTTATGTGATTACGGGTGGGGGTCCCATGAATTCCACAAACCTGCTCGTGTACTTCATTTACGATCAAGCCTTTGCTCAATTCGATTTTGGATACGCAGCAGCAGCGGCAACGATTCTATTGCTGATTGCGTTGCTACTGGTGTACTGGCAGTTGAGAACAACTGAAGATTAGGCATCCGGGAAGGTCTGCTTAAACTCATCAATCAAAATATCCATCTCTTCAAGTGCCTGATTCACATCGATTCGCAGCGTCCCTAAATTTGGCTGTTCCATCAGTTTCAGGAGCGATTCCCGCTTGCTTTCGATTAGCTTAATCCGTTCTTTAATTGTTTCGGCATCCATACTGAAATTCCTCTAAGTACGATCGCGCTTAATCATGTCCAAATGTTAAGCTCTCCTCAATTTTAGTCGGATTTCCTAGAATCTGAGCAATCCCTATCAGGACAAGCTTTTCCGTATTTCTACCTTTTGGTAGATTAATTTTGTTAGAAAATTCACACGAAAACTTTATAAATCTCGATAGTAACCGTCCGGTCTGAGGGTAAAGTAATGTGTACTCTTCCGATAGTGTTACTCCCAAAGGATTGTATGGGTAGAAAAAAACAGCCCCCGGTTTGGATCGTCGTCTTGGTATGTGGTGCTGCTGGTGTTGTGTTGGGTGGATCGGCAAGCTGGGCAGAAAGTAACCAGTGCTTGCAGGACAAAGTGGTCACGAATCAGTGCTTGACTCAAGATCCGGTGAGAAAGACGGGTGAAGGAATGTTAGCGGGAATGCTGGCGGGCGCAGGTGGCGCAGCGGGTGCGACTTGGAGCCAATGGAGACGCAAATCTTAACTTAATTGCACCACGGGCTGATCTTCGACGATCGTTCGAGCCGTGAGCAGATCTTCCACCGTAATTTTGAGAAAGCGATCGTTATCCACTCTGAATTGAACTTTGATGCGATCGCTTCCCGGTACTCCGGGCGGATCAAGATCGGCAATACTGCGCGACCCGTCCCGATCGTTTAATGCCTGTACTGGAGTTTGAGAAGTCGCCAAATTTCTTGTGACTAATCGATCGCCATCAAAATACACCTCAGTCTGAGTTGTTTCGGTTCCGAGTTCACCAATAATCAATTCAATGCTCGGTTGATTATCCACGGACGCACCCAGTACCAGTTCTACAGGGTTTTCCATCGGGTAAGGCTGTCCGGCTTTGACGAGTGGATGCCAACTGTGGCGATTTTGTCGTCGATCCCAATAGCGGATTCCATACCCGTGATAGAGAAAGTCTTTGAGTTGAACGCCTTGGCTCAGTTGTAAGGCTCCTTGTGCGATCGCTTCAAACGGTTTCTCACACCGAATCAGACTCGCATCAAAATACTGTTTCACCCAGTTCTGAACGGCTGGAATTTGAACAGTTCCACCGACTAGAAGCACTGCGTCGATATCACTCACAGCAAGTCCCTGACGGCGAGCTTGTTGTAAGACTTGTTCCATTGATTCATCGAGTTGAGTGAAGAAACCTCGATCGCTTAAAATCTGCTCGAATTGCGATCGCGTTAAAGACAAGTCGTAACTCTCAAACGTTTCATCATTAAAGAACACTTCCTGCGCTTGATTGGAGAGGGATAGCTGAATCTTTAAACGCTCCGAAAGTCTTGCAATTAGAGGTGTTGCCGTCAGTTCTTGAGTCTTGACGAAATGATCCACGATCCAATTATCAAGATCTGATCCGCCTAAATTTTGTCCCGCTTTCGCAATCACTCGCGCGATCTTTGCTTTTTGTCCAGACTGATCTTTGAATGATTTCTGTCCCCATTTCAGAATGAATCCCATCGGCTTTGATTGAGCCGTTTCCACGTTGATTTGAACGATCGATAAATCGAGCGTACCGCCACCGAAATCGATCACGAGTAGCGTTTGTCGATCGCTGATTCCATATCCCAACGCTGCCGCAGTCGGTTCATCGATCATCCGAACTTGATTGATATCGAGCGATTCGCAGATTTGACCTAACCACAAGCGATACGCCTCGAAACTATCGACTGGAACCGTGAATGTGAGCGATTCTGCAATCTCAGGATCAGTCGTTTTTAATTGATTGATAATTTGCGTTAGAAACCATTCGCCAACCTGCTCGAATCGAACGGTTTGACCGTCTAATTCCGGTAAAAATCCCTGCACATCGGTTCCGATACCGCGCTTGAAGTTGCGGAAAAATCGGGAATCAGAGCCGACATCTAACGCTCGATCGCGCACTTGTTGACCGATTGTGACTTTTCCCTGAGCCGCATTTTCGACATAAACCAAACTGGGAATCAGCGGCGGATTCTGTGCCAATCGTTGCGAAATTCCAGGAAGGGAAAGGGTTTCCGGTTGTTGGGTCGCTGCGTTCCAGCGAGTGATGACGGTGTTACTAGTTCCGAAGTCGATCGCGTACGGCATTCTGACAGCAAGTAGATGAACGTGAATCAGGTATACCAATTCACCAAACCATAATTGATGTGTCTAAAGCAAGATTCTCTTCCGTCGGCTCCAGCCCAAGGATGATAAAGTTTGATTCTGAGTATTGTTTTTCCCGCATCTTATGACTTCTCCAATTCTTGAAGTTCAAAACGTTCATGCAGGCTATGTGAAAGATTTGGATATTCTGCAAGGCGCGAATATGCGAGTGTTGCCGGGTGAACTGGTTGCGATTATCGGACCGAACGGGGCGGGAAAATCGACCTTGGCGAAAACGGTATTCGGATTGCTCAAACCGCATACGGGAAGCATCAAGTTTAACGGGCAAGAGATTTCAGGATGGCGATCGGATCAAATTGTCCAGCGCGGGATGTCTTATGTGCCGCAGATCGCCAACGTATTTCCATCGTTATCGATCGAAGAAAATCTCGAAATGGGCGCATTCGTCCGCGATGTTCCCCTCCAGCCGCTCAAAGATGAGATCTATCAGCGATTTCCCAGACTTGCAGAACGTCGTAAACAGAGAGCCGGAACGCTATCCGGTGGAGAACGGCAGATGTTAGCAATGGGGAAAGCATTGATGCTGAAACCGACTTTGTTGCTGCTCGACGAACCTTCTGCGGCATTATCTCCGATTCTGGTAAACAGTGTATTCGAGCAGATTCGGCAAATTAATCGGGATGGAACCGCGATCGTACTCGTAGAGCAAAATGCTCGGAAAGCGTTAGAAATGGCGGATCGAGGTTACGTCTTGGAATCGGGGCGCGATCGCTTTGAAGGCATCGGCTCAGAACTCTTGAACAATCCGAAGGTTGCAGAACTCTATCTCGGTGCGGGGAGAGCACATTAACCTCGTTCCGACTGTTGACAGAGCGTGATTAACCTCAAAAGACAGAGTAACTCGATTGTTTTCCTTCTTACAGTTAAATCGTATAGAAAAATACAGATTTTCTAACGCTTTTTACTCGCTGTTCTTTGAAGGAAACTACTCATGAATACTCCCAATCAGATGAATTTTGCTCAACGTGCCTTGGCTGTTGTGAGTGCAACTGGAACCGCTGCATTAATGGCGCTTCCTGCATTTGCTCAAGCAGTTCCCACTCAAGGAGTCGTAAACAATGGCGATATTAACCGTGTGAATAACCAAACTCAAACCACTGATAACTGTGCATTCGTCAGTGGTGGAGTCGGTGGACCGATCGACAATTCTGGTTCCCAATCTGTTACTCCGAGCCGTCAGTTTGATGCAAACAATCGAAGTGCTGCGATCGCGTATCGTGCCAATGGTCCTGCGGGGACTTCTGGGCATGAAGTGAAAATGAACCTGAACGCAGTCCAAGAACGTAATAACAATACCAATTCCGCAGCCTATAACTCTAGTAATTCTAGAAGCTCGAATCAAGCGGCTGTTCCGACTCGCCAATTTGATGCAAATAATCGGAGTGCAGTCGTCGCATATCGATCGAATGGTCCTGCGGGAACGTCTGGTCACGAAGTCAAGATGAATTTGGATGCGTTTCAAGCACGTCAAAACGATTCGTCTTATCCGACCGCGTATAACCTCGGAACGCCTCAAGCTTCTGCGCCGTTACCCGTTGCTTGTGCACCTCGCTAGTAGCGAATTCTCGGATCGATGTAGGCATTGATAATGTCGATCGCAATACTCGCGATCGCAACAATTGCCGCAAAGAAAACGACGATTCCTTGAACGGTCGGATAGTCCCGTTGTCCAATGGCTCGATACAAGCGATTTGCAAGTCCGGGCCACGAGAACGTGACCTCCGTCAGAATTGCCCCTCCTAACAACGCAGCTAAAGTCAAACCCAGAATCGTAATGACTGGAATCATGGCATTTTTTAACGCATGATTCATCAGGATTTTCGATTCTGGGATTCCTCGTGCGCGTGCAGCTTCGACATATTCGGCTTGTAAGGTTTGTCTGAGATTAACGCGGACAATTCGTTCAAAAATGCCGCTGATTAGAACTCCGAGCGTGATCGATGGCAATGCAAGATAGTATAGCGCCGTGAAAAATTGACTGAGATTTGCGCTTAGAAGGCTGTCGATCGTATAAATCCCCGTAATCTGATTCGGAGGTGCGATCGTGACTGGAAATCTCGTTCCCAGCGGAAACCATTTCAATCCGACTGCAAACACAAGCTGCAACAACATTCCAAACCAGAACATCGGAATCGAATAGGTAATGATTCCGAACAATCGACCACCCGCATCGATCGCAGTATTAGGACGTGAAGCAGAGATTGCACCGACCGTGATACCGACGATGAGCGCGATCGCTAAAGAGACGATCGCCAATTCCACCGTTGCCGGAAAGAACTTCCCAATAATTTGCCAAACGGATTGATCATCAGCGGTCAAAGACTGCCCTAGATCAAATCGCAACAGTGATCCGATGTAATCCCAGTACTGAAAAAAGAGCGATTTATTCAGCCCTAATCGTTCTCGGAGTGCGTCTTTTGCGGCTTGAGGTGCTCTAGGACCAAGAAGCGCATCGACCGGATCGCCAGGAGTTGCCCGAAGTAAGAAAAATACGATCGTTGTAATTAGCCACAACATCAATGGGGCTAACAACAATCGGGAAAAAACGTAATAACGTAACGCGCTCGATCGAGACATGAATGTGTGACCCATTGAAAAATCATGCAATTACCCGACGACCCGTAGAGACGACCCGGCGGGTCGTCTCTACCCCGGATTTATATAACCAAACCGATCGACCAACCGAATCCATTTAACCAAATCGATCGACCAACGCCGATCGCGCCTGTTCTCGATCGTCAAAATGAATCTTTTCCGTTCCCAAAATCTGATAATCCTCATGTCCTTTCCCAGCAATCAAAACCCCGTCTCCCGGTTTCGCCTGTAAGATTGCTGTTCTAATTGCACTTGCACGATCAGCAATCACCGTCGGATTTACTGAACTTGGAATTCCAGCAACCACATCCTCTAAAATCTGCTGCGGATTCTCGGTTCTGGGATTGTCAGAAGTCACGATCACTTGATCGGCTAATGTTGCCGCAATGTTCCCCATTTTCGGGCGCTTGGTACGATCGCGATCGCCCCCACATCCAAACACACAAATCATTTGCCCTGGAATAAACGGACGAGACGCTTTCAACATATTTTCCAAACTATCGGGCGTGTGAGCATAATCCACAATCACGCTGATATCTTGGTCTGGTTTGATTTGGACTTGCTCCATCCGTCCAGGAACTCCGGTAAAACCAGGAAGCGCTTCAACGATCGCAGTTAATTCCAATCCCAACTGCAATCCCGCTCCGACCGCTGCCAACAGATTCGCCAGATTGAACTGTCCCACCAACGGAGACTTAAACGCAGCATCGCCCATCGGAGTGTGCAGCGTTCCACTTACGCCATCAGATTCGTATTTCAGATCGCTTGTCCAGAGATCAGCTTGTTGTTGTGTGCTGTATGTCCAAACCAAATCACGATTTAATCGATCGATTAATTTCTGTCCATACGGATCATCAAGATTAACGATCGCTCGCCCTTTCAAATAATCACCTTGAAACAACAGAGCCTTTGCCGCAAAGTAATCATCCATATCCCGATGAAAATCGAGGTGATCCTGCGTCAAATTCGTGAAGACTGCCACTTCAAATTCGCACCCCAAAACGCGACCTTGAGCGAGTGCATGAGAGCTAACTTCCATCACTGCAAATTCGCAACCCGCATCGATCGCAGATCTCAATTGGTGCTGCAATTCAACTGGGAAAGGCGTGGTATGCAGTGCTGTTTGTTGAAAGCCTTTCCAGCGCGTGTAAAGCGTTCCGAGTAAAGCTGTATTTTTATGCGATCGCTCCAGTAAATACTCGATCAAATGCGTCGTGGTCGTTTTCCCGTTCGTGCCTGTGACCCCGACCAACTTTAATGTTTGAGCAGGGAAATGATAAAAAGCAGTTGCCAACTGTGAACAAGCTTGCGACATCTCGATCGCGGGAATCACCAAAGGCGGCTGATTTGATTGGAAAGCAGGATCGCCCATTGCTCGACTCGCGGCTTGGGGAGATACGATCGCTGCGATCGCACCCGACGCGATCGCGCTTTGCCAAAAATCGCCACCATCAACCCGCGTTCCCGGCATTCCGATAAACAAATCTCCTGGCTGACAGGATAGCGAATTCGTCGTTAATCCTTTCACTTCAGCATCAAGCGCAGGATGATCCGGAATTTCTCCGATATCAGGAAGCTTTGCCAACAATTCTCTAAGCTGCATCGATAACTCCTTGCCCGATCGGGTGTCGCCTACAAGTTTTTAGGCGTTTGATGACATATATTTCTGTAACATAGATTCCAATTGTTGCACCGTCGATCGCGGAGAAGGACGGGGCAGCATTGTCTCTTCAAGGTATAAAACCGGGATTTCATACTGATACGCTTGGAACCAATCCTCGCGCATCGTAATATCTCGAATTTCTAATTCGATCGTGTGAATCTGCTCTAATTTTTCTTGCAGCCCTTCACATAAATGACATCCCGGCTTACTGTACAAAATTAGTTTCATAGTTCGCGCCAAATCACCCCCGAATCTTATGACAAAAACCGTTCTGATTACAGGCGCATCGACAGGAATTGGTCGATCGACTGCGCTTCTATTTGCTCAAAAAGGTTGGAACGTGATTGCAACAATGCGATCGCCTGAAAAAGCCGATTGGATCACCGGGAACATTCACCCGCTGAAATTAGATGTGACTGACTTGGAATCGATTAAAGGTGCGATCGCCGAATCTCTATCGCAATTTGGCTCGATCAATGTTCTCGTGAACAATGCTGGATACGCTTTGATGGGCGCATTCGAGAACTGTTCATCTGAACAAATTCGCAAGCAGTTCGATACGAATGTCTTCGGGTTGATGGAAGTCACGAAAGCCGTACTACCGCATTTTCGGAAACGTCGATCAGGTGTGATCATCAACATTGCTTCGATCGGCGGTCGAATGTCTTTTCCCACTTACACGCTGTACAACTCGACAAAATGGGCAGTTGAAGGATTTTCAGAGGGGCTTCAGTACGAATTAGAGCCGTTTAATATTCGCGTCAAAATCATTGAACCGGGTCCGATTAAGACTGATTTTTACGATCGCTCTCCCGATGTCGCCAAATCTGAAATCAAAGCGTACGACGAATTCGTCGATCAAGTATTATCAAACCTCAAACGAGCAGGCGAACAAGGCGAACCTGCGGAAGTGGTCGCGCAAACGATTTACAAAGCCGCGATCGACAACTCGAATCAATTGCGATACTCTTGCGATCGTTTAGGTGGAGTCTTTCTCACCTTGAGAAAAGTGCTACCCGATAACGTATTTAGTACAATTATTCGCAGCGGTATGACTCGGTGATTTCATGATCAAAATTCTCCATCTTTCGGATATTCATCTTGGTAGCGGGTTTGTTCACGGCAAAATCAATCCCGAAACCGGGCTGAATACTCGATTAGAGGATTTTGTAGCGACCTTGGGAAAATGTATCGATCGAGCCGTCTCTGAGCCTGTGGATCTGGTTCTATTCGGTGGTGATGCCTTTCCGGATGCCACTCCGCCCCCCTACATTCAGCAAGCCTTCGCGAGCCAATTTCGCCGTCTTGCTGATGTGGGAATCCCTGCGGTTCTCCTAGTTGGAAACCATGACCAACATTCTCAAGGAGCAGGCGGCGCAAGTTTGTGTATTTATCGAACGCTCGGTGTTCCGCATGTGATCGTAGGCGATCGATTAGAAACCCATCGCATCCAAACCCGTAATGGCGAAATTCAAGTGATCACATTACCGTGGTTAACGCGATCGACATTACTTACCCGTCCTGAAACCGAAGGCTTATCAATGTCGGAAGTCGGGCATCTATTACTCGATCGATTACGCGCCGCAATGGAAGGTGAAATTCGTAAACTCGATCGAGCGATTCCGACCGTATTACTCGGACACTTAATGGTTGATGCTGCGAACTATGGTGCAGAGCGATTCTTGGCTGTTGGGAAAGGATTCACGATTCCATTAGATTTTCTAACTCGTGATGCGTTCGATTATGTAGCGCTCGGTCATGTCCATCGCCATCAAATTCTGTCAGAAGATCCGTTCGTCGTTTATCCCGGTAGCATTGAACGAGTTGATTTCAGCGAAGAGAACGAGGATAAAGGATTCGTTTTAGTAGAAATCGGTCAAGATTCTACAACGCTCGAATTTTGCCCATTACCTGTGCGATCGTTCTGCACGATCGAGGTCGATTTAACCGAGTCTGACGATCCGCATTCTGATCTGCTTGCCGCGATCGAGAAAAAGCCGATCGAAGATGCGGTCGTGCGTGTGTTGTATCAAGTTCGACCGGAACAGCTTGATTTGATCGATGATACGGATTTGCATACAGTTTTATCGATCGCACACACCTATACAATTCAGGCGGGATTATTGTCGCAAATGTCGCGATCGCGTTTACCTGAATTGGGAGTGGGAACCGCGATCGAGCCTTTAGATGCTCTAAGAGCCTACATTGCCAATCGAGAAGACTTGAAACTATTAGCCGATCCAATTCTTGAAGCCGCCAAAGCACTCCTTGCACAAGAAGAGTTTTACGTCGAATCCGAAACTGGAGAAATGGAAGTCGTACAAACACAATTACGACTTTTATAACCATCATTCATGAGAATTACATCGATAGAGCGATGGCAATCGATTCACAAAAAACTACAGTTTAGATATTAGCGAAAATACCGCTAATATCTTAGTCTTCGGTTCGACAGAATGATTCGCTGCGTTTGAATCGGCTAATGCCTCCTAAATTCCCCAAATTTGGGGGACTTTGAAGCCTGAAAAGTCTACGGAATTAGAGAAATTTTCTCTTGCTCGAAGTCCCCCAGAATGGGGGATTTAGGGGGCGACTCCCAAACAATCAATCTCTCGAAAAATTCATCGAATCCACGTCAGTTTATTAGTAAATTTTACTGGAAAATCACTATGCCTCGTCTCGTTGGAAAACGCTCAAATCCGACTCCTGCGATCGCGCTTTTCGTCATTCTTGCCGCTGCTGCTTTCGGAGTCGCTCTCGAATACGACGGTTACATCAATGTTGTCCCCGGATACGGTCGCACCGTTCCGCCCGCACAGAATCCGCTCGATCGATAATTTTCTAAATTTCTATCAATTACATCCCATTTTTAAGAGGACATCATGAGAAAAGGAAGCGATATCCTTGGCAAGACCATTACCGCTTTTGACTCTGGAAGACGAGTCGCAAGAGTTCAAGATCTAATTTTTGATCAAGAAACCAATCAATTACTGGGTGTTTTAGTCGAAGAAGCTGGACTATTCCGCTCAGCAAAAGTCGTTCCATTGGGGGCGATTTCTGCATTTGGAACCGACACTTTGATTATTCCGAGCCGAGACGCGATCATCTCTGCAAAGCACGACAATCGTATTCATCAAGTCCTCGATCGTAATCTCATTCTCAAAGGCACTCGAATTGTCACAACCGACGGGCGTTATCTCGGCTCAGTCGTTGATCTCTATTTCAATGAGCAAACTGGCATGATCGAAGGCTACGAAGCTTCGGGTGGCATTTTTGCCGATGCTTATTCTGGTCGATCGTTCATTCCCGCACCGCAGACCATCCGAATCGGTGAAGATGCAACGTTCGTTCCGCCCGATACCGCTGATCTAATGGAAGAACAAGTCGGGGGAATTCGCGGAGCCGTTCAAACTGCATCGACTCGAATCCAAGAAAGCTCAGAAGTTGCAGGTCAAAGACTCCAAGCGGCTACCCAATCCGCGAATGAGCAAATTCAGCGGAGTGCAGAAGCCGCAAATGCGAGATTACAAGCTGCTGGCGAAAGCGCTTCCAACAGTTTCGAGAATGGAACTCGCAGCGCAACCACGACGATCACAAATCAGTTGGTCGATCCGGATGAACAATTCGCTTACGTGATCGGAAAACCTGTCGATCGAGACATCTTCACCAACGATGGTCAACTCCTGATCGGCAAAGATCAAGTGGTGACGCTAACGGTTGCGGAAGCGGCTCGGTATGCAGGTGAACTCGAAACGCTATATCGCGCGACAGGTGGCAGTCTGACCGCGCCGATTAATCGTCAATTGCAAGACTTTGGAGACCGCGTTCAAACCGGATTTCAAGATGTCAGCGCTCAAGTCAGCACCGGATTTCAAAACCTGACTCAACGCGCTAACGAAACCTTCTCCAACCTGACCGCGCGCCTCGGAGTCGAACAAGCCAGAGGACGACGCGCCGATCGCATGATTCGTTCTGATAGCGGTTCGATCATTACCGCGCCGGGTCAGATCGTGACTGATATCGTGATCGATCGTGCCAAAGCCGCAAATCGTGAAGCTGAATTGCTTGATGCAGTAGGCTTACAACCGACCGAAGCCGTTCGCGGAAATACGAATGATTCCTTGGCGTTGGTTCGCACTCGTGTTCAAAATCAAAGTGAGATCGCTCGAAATCGCTTCGAGCAAGAAGCCTCAATCTTTCAGCAAGAAGCCTCGATCGCGCGTGAGAACGCTAAAACCCTTTGGCATGATCTGAAAGACAAATTTGAAGATTATCAAGGTCGGAGCGCTCGTGCTATCTATCGCAACCGGATCGAAAATGCGTTGGGTCGTCCGGTGAATCGAGTGATTCTCGATCGACAAGATCACGTGATTTTGAACGTCGGTGAAATCATTACACATCGTGCGATCGAGCAAGCCGAAGCAAGTGGTGTAATCAACATTCTCTTGAATTCGGTCTACACCAAAGAACCGACGATTCGAGACGAAGAACTCCGCGCCCCCGAACCCGGAATGGCATCGTTAGAACAAGAACACGCGACGCATAATTAATCCCGAATCGGGTTGATCGTTTTACCGCGAAATCCCCGTAGAGACGACCCGGCGGGTCGTCTCTACACGCCATCGGGTCAACGCAAAATCTGTCGCATGAATCGTTCCCATTGCGGCAATTCACACAACATCTCAACCCACAAAAAAATCTCCGATTCCACCACGGAAACCGGAGATTTTTTTACATTCAACGCTTAAGCCTCTTCCGCCTCTTCCGCTTTCGGCTCATCCTGCTTCACCGTCAAATACCGAATCACTTCGGTACTCAACCGCATCGCCCGTTCCATCGGCGCAATCTGGCTACCATCTGCCTTGAAATTCATCTGCACGTAAATCCCTTCACGCTGCCGATCGATTTCATACGCCAACCGACGCTTACCCCGATGCTGAGTCTCTAGAATCTCCGCACCGTTATCTTTCAGCATCGACTGATACTTCTCGATCGCACCATCCACTGCTTCATCCCCGATGTCAGGACGCAAAATATACATCGTTTCGTACAACTGACTCATCCAAACAAACTCCTTACGGACTAAATGGCTCTTTCGGCTTATTTCGATTTCCCCGAAATCCAGCAAATCGCGCTTGATTTAGACAAGGAAACCCCAATAATGAAAGGGCAAGGAATTACAATTCTATACCATCCTGTGAATTCGTTGCCCCTCAATCTAACCCGGTCTATCTCAAACCCCTGTTTTGGTTATTCTTATGGCACAGCGTTATGTCCGCGTTCAAACTCCCGACGGCAAAATCCAATATGGATTACTGCAAATTGATCGTACGATTCAAGTTTTGGACGCTCCTCCCTGGCTAAAAGGACAACCCACTGACCAGCGATTGAGCCAATATCAACTGCTTGCCCCCTGCGCCCCCTCGAAGATCATCGCAGTCGGCAAAAATTACGCCAATCACGCCGCCGAGATGGGAACGCCACTTCCAGAAGAGCCGCTTTTGTTTCTCAAACCCCCGACGACGATTATTCCGATGGATTGTGAGATTCTGTATCCGCCACAATCTCAGCGGGTCGATTACGAGGGAGAACTGGCGCTGATTATTGGCGATCGAGTGAAAGATTGCCCGCCTCAAGAAGCGCACAGCAAAATTTGGGGATATACGATCGCGAATGATGTCACCGCGCGTGATTTGCAAAAAAAAGATGGACAGTGGACGCGAGCCAAAGGCTTCGATACGTTCTGTCCATTAGGTCCTTGGATTGTGCGCGAGATCAGTCCCGATGCCCGAATTCAAACGTTTCTCAACGATGCTCCGGTACAATCTGCCTCGATCGGGGACATGGTATTCCTGCCCCATGTGCTCGTGTCTTATATCAGTCAAGTGATGACACTACTTCCCGGTGATGTGATTCTCACTGGAACACCCGAAGGCGTGGGAGGAATGCAGATTGGCGATCGCGTTCGAGTCGAAATCGAAGGCATCGGATTCCTCGAAAATACAGTCAGAATGAAAACGCCGACGCGCCAGACACAGCTTCAGGATTAGCGCACCTGCATGTAGACTGCATCCGAAATTGTGGGAATTTCTGCATAACGTCCGAGTGCGGTTTGAACGATCGAATATCCCACCGCTGCGATCGTACCTAAGAACACTGCATTAAACAGCGTTTGGGTGAGCAGTCCCATGCCGAAGATGGGTTCAAGCGCATACTGCCAAACGATCGCGATCAAGCTCAGAACAATCCCGAACAAAATCGCCTGCATCGTATTAAAGCGAATAAAGTGAGGAATATTCTCGTTTCTCACCACCAACAAGAACAACGCAAAAAAGACAATCAGCGGAATAAATCCGGTATAGATCGCCAGTAGCGGTGCAAGCGGTGTCGCAACCAAACTTACGAGCGGACTAATAAAAGAGTCCGTCATCATCAGAATTCGTCCAACAAAGCCCACCACATCTAAGAGCGGCAGAAGATAGACCAAAGAAGCAAAAATGCGATCGGACACTGTTGTTGATCCGCGCCACGTCATAACTCAATTCTCCTAAATCCATGTCAAAGAGATAAGCCCAGAATAACGTATCAGACGTGGAAGGCGCGAATCACACTACTCAATACGAGCGATTCTGAATCCCATCTGACATTCAAACTGAACCGGGATCTTTTCGCCCAATTGGCTGATCGCCTGACCGCAGCGGAGTTGTCCCTGTCGCCATCGAGGTTGTCCGCTTTGATCTGCCATCAAGCAACCTTGACACACTTGCTGGACTGAAAGGAGTTGATCGCCCGCTAGAACGACTAACATTGCGCCTCCAAAATCTTTAAATTCACGAAGTCCACACTGCTGTGAAACGATTCACCCAAAACTTCTCTAGCTCAATTGTAGAGTAGGTTTCAGAAAAGCAAAGGAACCTGTGATACAGCTTAAACTCGATTCGCAGTTTTGATGTATTTTTGAAACCAAATCGTTTCGCTATTTGCTTTCAATTCAACGGCATGAATAAATTGACTAAATGCCTCGATCAATTCTGGATTTCGCCATCCCTTTTTCATCTCTTCAGCAATAATTCTCAGTGCCTCTTCAGGTGAAAACGGTTTCTTATAAGGACGTTCACTGACCAGCGCATCGTAGATATCGATAATCTGAAACACTTGCGCCAAGAAGGGAATACGATCGCCGTCTAATCCATCCGGATACCCCGATCCATCCCACCGCTCATGATGATGCCGAATAATCGGGACAACTCCCCGCATCGTTCTCAACGGCTGACAAATCTTCTCGCCAATCAATACATGCTGTTTCATGATCTGGAATTCTTCGGGGGTCAGTCTACCTTTTTTCAGCAGCACATGATCTGGAATTCCGACTTTTCCAATATCGTGCAGATATCCACCCCACATCAGATCACGAACTTGCGATCGCGTTAATTCCAAAAATTCTCCGAACGCTTTCCCCCGCATTACCAACCGTTCACAGTGATCCCCAGTATTCGGATCGCGACTTTCAACGGTTCTAGCGATCGAGAACAAGACCTTTTCTGCATGGTCTAAATCTTCATTCAGTCGCTTTTGCCGAATCAGCGATCGGACTCGTGCAGATAGTTCTAGCTGATCAAAGGGCTTGGTGAGAAAATCATCGCCGCCTGCTTCAATCCCTCGTAAGCGCGATCGTCGATCGTCCAGTGACGTAATAAAAACCACCGGAGTCAGGCGAGTATGTTCATCTTCCTTGAGACGGCGACAAACCTCATAGCCATCCATTCCGGGCATCATCACATCAAGCAAAATTAGATCAGGATTCGTCTCTTGCAATTGAGACAAAGCTGCAACACCACTTTCTGCTTCGATCACGTCGTAACCTTCGACCGATAGCAACGCTACAGCCGTCATTCGACTTGATGGATGATCATCTACGACTAATATTCTGGGTCGCTCCAAGTCCAGGTCATTCACAAGGAAAACGCCTAACTCACTGAACAATACGGGGTAGAAAGCAACAGCCAAGAGCGGGTTGCCTTTTTCTCAGTATGGGCAAAGCGAGTCTCAAAACAATCAGGCGTTACACGGAGAACCGTTACTCGACGCTTTCATTCACGGGGAAGCGATCGAGCAGTTGAATCGCTCGAATTGCATTGGTACGAAGCGCTTCCGAGACATGCGGCGTATGTGGAATTTGAGACAGCAAATCGACAGTCCGACGCAAGATTCTAACAACATCGCCTTCATCGAGGCTCGTATTGCTGCATAGTTCTCCCCAATCGACCCCCAGCGCCCACTGTTCGACGAGTCCAACTAATTCATCTTCGAGCCAGACTGGAAGTGCGACTTGATAACGGCGTTGGAGTTGGAAGAGTTGACGGCGAATGCTGCGAAGTCCTCCGAGCGCTTCGAGGACTGGATCGGAGACATCGTAGCGCGTCCAGGTATCGGGACGAGATACTTCGGTGACAAGAGCCGCACAAGCTGCCGCGAAATGATGCGGATCAAGAGAATCGAGTTCGCCGGACATGAGAGCAAGACCGAGCCAGAGTTCGTTATCGCCTCGAATCGCTGCGGTAGATTGTCCTAAAACGGTCGGAGTCAGATCATCGAGACAGCCGAATCGCCGCAGGATTTCGATTAGCGCAACGAATTCGTCCCAGTGACGCTGTGTTTTTTCATCGAGTTTGGCTTGTCGATCGACAATTTCCGCCCGCAAGGTTTCAATCCGTCGCTGGCGTTTCAACGTTTGAGGACGATTGCCCCATTGATGAACCGGATGAGCTTCCATCTGCGCCAAAACCGCGTTCGTTCGTTGATGTTGGGCGTAGACTTCAGGAGCTTCATCGGGGAGTCCGGGCGGATCGGGAATCAATCGTGCGATCGCAATACTTTCCTCGCTACCTTTCCGAGCTTGTCCCGGTCGAAACACCAAGTCAGCAGGCGGCGTGAGACTGTCTACTTCTTTTAATCGAGGAATTTCACCGCGTAGGGCTGCGATGTCTGCGACCGAGGCGACATACCAGCGATTATCTTGTCCTAAACAGACGAGATATGGGAATTGCCCAGAACCCGGAACTTTTGTTACGAGAACAGCGGGAATAATTGTCGAGCCATCTCCTTTGAGTGACAGAATCGTACCTGCAACCGCGAACTGAAGCGCGATCGCCCTTTCACCCGCTTGCATTTCATCGGCTTGACTCTGCAAGGTTTTGAGTAGACGTTTCTCTTCTTTGAGTCGTTCTTGCAGTTTTTCGTATTGTGCGAGTAGCTTCCAATCGACTTCGGACACGATCGATTCGAGTTGCTTTAATTCGAGTTTGCAGCGTTCGAGTTCTTGCTGTTGCGGTTTGAGATACAGCGTCGAAAGATATTGCCCGAAACTTCGTTCGATCAGGGCGCGGACTTCCTCGATCGTATGAGTTTGCAGCAGGTTTAGCACCATGCCGTAACTCGGAGTAAATTGGCTCACCAGCGGATCGGCTCCAGAGGTTGCCAGATATGCCGCTTCTTTCGCACCCTCGAATGGCGTTTGAACCGTGACGACATAACCGCGATCGTCCATGCCGCGCCGTCCTGCCCGTCCTGACATTTGCAGAAATTCCGACGGATTCAATAGGCGATGTCCGGCATCAGTCCGTTTAGAAAGGCTTGACACAACCGTGGTGCGGGCAGGCATGTTGATTCCGGCTGCCAGGGTCTCCGTCGCAAATACAACCTTGATTAAGCCTTCTTGGAAAAGTTCTTCGACTAAGCCTTTCCAAGCGGGGAGAATTCCGGCGTGATGGGCGGCAATGCCACGATACAGGGGTTCGACTTGTCCAGCCCGTCCGGCTTCGGGATTACGATCGAGAAACGCATCAATCCGTTCTCTCAGTTGTGCCGCTTCGTTTTCATTCACCAGCGTTAAGTTCGCCAATTCCGTTACCGCTTTATCACATCCGCGACGACTGAAGATAAAGTAGATCGCTGGCAACATATTTTTCGCTGCCAGTTGACTCACCACAAACGGCAAGCTGGGACACTCTGGGCGGGGTGCGCCTCGTTGATTGGCTCCTCTGGGGCGGTATTCGCTGCGTTTCGGTTTGAGACGAGGACTTAATCGTTTGCTTGTTTCATCCAGTAGGGGAAACAGCCCTTTCGTATTACAGAATGAGAATTGCAGCGGAACCGGGCGGAAGTCTGAGTAAATTAGCTCGGTGGGTCCGTGAACTTGAGCGATCCAATCGGTCAATTGATCACTATTTGCCACCGTTGCAGACAAAGCGACGAGTTGAATTTCTGAAGGGCAGTAAATGATCGACTCTTCCCAGACGGTTCCGCGTTGTCGATCGTTCATGTAGTGGCATTCATCGAGCACGACCGCTTCGACTCCGACCAAAGAAGTTCCCACTTCTCCGATCGGCGTTCCGTAGAGCATGTTTCGGAAAATCTCGGTCGTCATTACCAGAATCGGCGCATCCCGGTTAATCGAGACATCTCCGGTGAGTAGCCCAACGTTTTCGGCTCCGAACTGATCGCGAAAGTCTCGTAGCTTCTGGTTAGAAAGGGCTTTAAGGGGAGTTGTGTAGAATACGCGGCGATCGGCTGCCAATGCTCGATGAATCGCGTATTCTCCGATCAGCGTTTTACCCGAACCTGTCGGAGCGCAAACGACCACGGACTTTCCAGCTTCCAGTGCAGCGATCGCGGCTCGTTGAAATTCATCCAATTCAAACGGGTAAAGCTGAGCAAGATCGACTCTGGAAGAGGAAATATTCACCACAAAAAACAGTAGCTCGTTGCTAAGTAAAGATTTTTTTATCCTAGCGCGATCTCGGTCGCTCTATGCACTGAATTGACGATCGAAAAGTTCATGCGATCGCGTCTCGACATCTTGAAGTACAGTAAATTATTCTATGCTTTGGTCTGGGGTTCGGAGCGGGAATATGGCGGTAGAAAGCTCGATCGATGCGATGTGGTCTGAAGTGCTTGACATTCTTAAGTTCAAGTTTAGTCCGCCAACCTTCGATACGTGGGTGAAAAGTGCCGTTCCGGAGGAGTTAACCGAAACGTGCTTAATCCTACGAACGGCGAATCCTTTTGCAAAAAATTGGATTCAGAAACATTACATCAAAACGGTTCAAGAAGCCGTTCAGAGCATTGTTGGGCGACCTGTTGAGGTGAAGTTCCGATTCGTGCCAAGTGCCGAAAGTGACGATACGGAATTGTTTTACCCGTTCGTGGCGGAGGCTCCGACTTTACCGGAATTGCCTGTTCAAGCACCTCGATCGAGCAGTTCTGCCGATCTTAATTCCAAGTATGTGTTCTCGCGCTTGGTCGTGGGTCCGAATAATCGCATGGCGCACGCGGCATCGCTAGCGGTCGCGGAATCTCCAGGGCGTGAGTTCAATCCATTGTTCTTGTGTGGTGGCGTTGGATTGGGTAAAACTCATTTAATGCAAGCGATCGGGCATTATCGGCTCGAAATTTCCTCGGATGCCAAGATTCTTTATGTTTCGACTGAGAAATTCACAAACGATCTGATTACTGCGATTCGTAAAGATGACTTGCAGAGTTTCCACGATCGATATCGAGCGGCTGACGTGTTATTAGTCGATGACATTCAGTTCATCGAAGGCAAGGAATATACCCAAGAAGAATTTTTCCATACGTTCAATACGCTGCACGAGTCTGGAAAACAGGTGGTGCTTGCATCTGACCGTCCACCGAATCAGATTCCACGCTTGCAAGAGCGGCTTTGTTCTCGATTTTCGATGGGCTTGATCGCAGACATTCAGCCACCGGATCTCGAAACGCGAATGGCGATTTTGCAGAAGAAAGCTGAATACGAGAATATGCGACTTCCACGGGAAGTGATCGAATACATTGCATCCAGCTATACCTCGAACATTCGGGAATTAGAAGGAGCGCTGATTCGAGCCGTGGCGTATATTTCGATCTCTGGATTACCGATGACGGTCGAGAATATTGCTCCGATGCTGAATCCACCTGTCGAGAAAGTTGAAGCATCGCCAGAAGTTGTGATTAACGCGGTTTCCGAAGCATTTGGAGTGTCGATCGAGGATCTCAAAGGCAACTCTCGCCGTCGAGAAATCAGCGTTGCTCGTCAAGTTGGCATGTATCTAATGCGGCATCACACGGAATTGAGCTTACCGAAAATCGGAGAAGTATTCGGTGGAAAAGATCACACGACGGTCATGTATAGCTGCGAGAAGATCGGACAGCTAAAAGAAAAGGATTCCAGCATGGCACAGACCTTGCGGCAACTTGGGGATCGGATCAACATCGCCAGTCAGGGACGCAAATCCTAACTGAATTATCCTGTTTGTGAACTGTCCATCACCCATGACAGATCGCCCAAAAGCCACTAGAGTGTAATGGCACAATTTCCCAGTGAATTTTTTTAAGGACGTGTGTGATATTTTGGCTCAGCTTAGCCACGGGCAATTGCTGATGGTAAATAGCCGTAGACGCAATGGATTAATTATCTATAAGCAATTTCACGCTGAGTTTGCAGGTCCGGGAGCAGCGGTTGGAGATTTTCTCGATCGAGATTGCAAGGGTGTTTTGGCGGTAGGGGATTTGTCGCTGGTTGATCCGAAAGCCAGCGAGGAACGGCAGAAAGCGTATTTGATTCGCCGCCAATGGGTGAGGTTGACGCAGCAAATTACGGATAATGCTCAACCGCTTCAACGGGCACAGATGATTCTCAATCAGTTTGAGAATTATTTTGGAGCGGAATTAGTGGCGCGATTACCGAGTGAGGCGTTTGCGCTGATGGTGGGAGTGTTGCCGCAAACGGTTGAGATTGTGAGGTATTGTCCGGATCATCCGGGAGTAAGGCGTGAGTAGATAGAATGATTCGCTGCGTTTGGGTCGGCTAATGCCCCCTAAATCCCCCAAATTTGGGGGACTTTGAAACCTGAAAATTTATAGAATTCAGTCAATTTTTCCTAGCTCAAAGTTCCCCAGAATGGGGGATTTAGGGGGCGAACCCCGAACAATCGACCACTCGCATAATTCACCCAATTCACGTTTGCTTAGCGTTGTGCGATCGTACTCGTTGAATTCGGAGAACCAAAAATCGGAGATGCATCGAGTCCGGTCACAAGCTGGAATTCTGTGGGACTAAAAGAAACTGCGATCGCATCCGTTTGCCATTGAGTTAAGAGTTCTTCCACCTGTTGGAAATACTCCATGCCTTTGACCATCGGAACTCTTGCCCAATTTTGCACGATTGTTTCAACTAATGCTAACTCGATCAATCCAGTCGGATACAGTTGCAACATTGCTGTTAAGCAAGCAGCACAAAGCTCATGATCTTCGCCATCGAGTTGATAGCTACTAATAATATGTCTTACTCGCTGTTGTTGGATCTGTTCCTGGAGAGTCATGGATCTGGCGCGATTCGCTGTTTCTAAGCGTATCTCAACTTGATCATTTTAGATGACAACTTTGAGAAGTTATGCGATAACCCATTGCAGTACCGTTTGTCTCAAACATTATGGATCTCAGACCCTTTATCCGCGAAATTCCAGATTTTCCGAAGCCCGGAATTCAGTTTAAGGACATCACAACGCTTTTACAAAATCCAATCGGATTAAAAGCAATGATCGATTTATTGGCAGAAAAAACTTCAGATCTCCAACCGGATTTTATTGTGGGCATGGAATCGCGCGGCTTTATTATTGGTGCACCGCTCGCTTACAAAATGGAAATTGGATTCGTCCCGGTTCGCAAACCTGGAAAATTACCTGCGGCGGTTCATTCGATCGAATATGAATTAGAGTACGGCACTGATTGTTTAGAAATGCACCAAGACGCGGTAAAACCTGGAAGTCGAATTCTGATTGTCGATGATCTCATTGCGACCGGGGGAACCGCAGGCGCGACCGCAGAACTCGTTCAAAAGATTGGTTGTGAATTAATTGGATGTGCATTTGTGATCGAATTAAAAGATCTCAACGGGCGCGATCGCTTGCCCCAAGTTCCGATCATCACACTAGCGGAATACTAACGCTATAATCACAACACTTCGATCGCATAACTTCCTATGACGACCTCCACACCAAGAAGCTTTCGATCTGGCTGGGATCGATTTATCGAACTCCTTACAAGTGAGACGACGATCTATGTTCTCAAGCGCTTGTTGCAAGCATTATTTACATTATTTCTGGCTGCGGCTCTGAGCTTTTTTATCATTCAACTCGCGCCCGGAGATTATCTCGATACGCTGCGTGAAAATCCTCGCATTTCACCAGAACGAATCGACCAACTCCGACGACAGTATGGGTTAGATAGATCTTGGATCGAACAGTTCTTTCTGTGGGTGTGGAACATTATCACACGCGGCGATTTTGGTACGAGCTTCGTGTACAACCGTCCTGTGGTTTCATTGCTTTGGGAACGAGTTCCCCCGACTTTGTTACTCGCAATTACTTCTCTGATTGTGACTTGGGGTGTAGCAATTCCGCTGGGAGTGTTAGCTGCGATCAAGCAGCAGAAATGGGTCGATCGAGTGTTGCAAGTTCTGAGCTATACCGGGCAAGGATTCCCCAGCTTTATTACAGCCTTGTTACTCTTGATCTTTGCTCAAAACACATCGCCATTGTTTCCAGTCGGTGATTTAACGAGCATTGATTTTGCAGATTTAACACCCTGGGGAAAAGTTCTCGATGTGGCGTGGCATTTAGTTTTACCGACATTGGCATTAGCGATCGCTGGTTTTGCCGGGTTACAACGAATTATGCGCGGACAGTTACTTGATGTGTTGCGCCAAGACTATGTACAAACCGCACGAGCAAAAGGACTTCCTGAGAATCGGGTGATTTATGTTCATGCGTTAAGAAATGCAATCAACCCATTGATCACGCTCTTAGGGTTTGAGTTTGCAAGTTTGCTCGGTGGTGCATTCATTACAGAGAACTTCTTCAACTTACCAGGACTTGGAAGATTGATTCTCCAAGCGGTTCAGGCTCAAGATTTGTACTTAATCATGGCGAGTCTGATGATGGGAGCAACAATGTTAATTTTAGGGAACCTGCTGGCTGATCTATTATTGAAGGCAGTTGATCCACGCATTAGCCTGGAAGACCTAAATTAATGTTTTCGCAATCCTACTATTTGATTCGATCGAGACTCGACGGAAGCTATCTCGCCGCGTATCCGAAACTGAACGACGATCAGGCGCGATCGCCTGAAAACGGTTTCGTTCTTTTATTTTCAGAACAGTACGATGCGCTGGGATACTTGAACAAATACGCAGGTGAAATGAGCGATCGCTTTACAACCGAATCAGTCTCTGGATCGCAGCTTAAGCCGTTAATCGATCGTTGGGGCTATAAAGGGTTTGGCATTGTTAAAGATCCCTTGATTCCCACGATCGAATTTCTCTCCAAAGGATGATAAGCGCAGAATTCCTCTTCCCTGCGATAGGGATTGCGCCAAGAGAAAGTCCCCCTGGTTACAGATGTTTGCGGGGGCAGAATTTTGAGTAGATAAGTGCAGATTAAACGCGATTCTGCTGAATTTCAAGTCCACAGAATCCTAAGAAAAAACTCTGTACCTCTGGAGGGTATTGTATGAAATCTGTGTTATCCGCACTTCGCTATGTATTAACGATCTGCCTCTGTGCAGTGCTATTGTTTGCGTCGGTTGCACCCAGCGCATCGGCTCAGGCTGTTGTGAAAGATAAGCCGATGGCAAATGAACCGAAGAGCAGCACAACTGAAGCAGCGAAAGAATGGGAAGGTGCTGCAAGAGAAACGATCGATAAAGGTGGCTTGCAGTCTTTAGAAGAAGTCCGCGATCGCACCAAAGGTGGCGGATTAAATGAAGTTCAAGGAACGGCTGGATTTGACAAAATGTATCGTCCGTCTAATACCAGTGCAGACTCGATCGAAGAGCAAATCGAAAAGGGCTTGCAAAACGCAGATAAGGCTCCTGAAAAGTTGAGCAAGGAAGCGAAGAAAGCACAAAAGCAAGCTGAAAAGGAAGCGAAGAAGTTAGCGAAAGAAACCGCAAAGCAAGCGAAGAAAGCGACCAACGCAATGAATGACTAATCGATCACTGTTCGATCGTTCATGGGGCAAGTCGCCCCTTTTTTTATGGCTAACCTTGGTTTTGTTCTCGATCGCGGCGCTTCTGTTCCTGCTCTTTCAAAGCCTGCTCAAACTGTTTTGTCATTTGCTCCATATCTTCAAACGTCTTCGGAGCCTTAAACCAGACGGCTTCAGAATCAGGTGAACGACGTTCGTATAAAGCATGAAGAGCTTCTAGGTCATCGCGGTGAGTCAAGACATAATTTTTCAGGTCTTTGCGTGACATTTGCGAGAAATCTGGCTTCATTCAAACCTCCATTCCCCAGTGGGATCAACGATAATTTCAAGTTCGTCGCCAGCAATGATATAAACATATCCTTCCTGATCGTTATAACGGAAAAGATGAATGTCTCGGTAGTAATTTGAAAGCAACTGACAGAGAATGAGACAGGTGATGGCTTGAGCGTTCGTTGGAAAAATAGGTCGTTCCTCAATTCTGGCATAAATATTTTGCTATCATCGCATAAATGTGTAGAAACATTAATGAACAGTCAGTGTATTGGTACGAAGGGATTTGTCCTCGATCGAATAAACTTTTACGCTTACCCCGCACCCAATTTGTAGAAGCGATCGCGCAAGAATTAATGCAGAAAATCGCCGCAGATGAGCAGTATTCTCACGAGGGTAAAATGTACGGTGTTTTACTTGCAGAAACTGCTCAAGGAGAACGGCAAATTCTTAAAGCGTTTTCTGGATTGTTAAACGGGAAAAGTATTGTAGAAGGTTGGGTTCCACCGATTCCAGGACGCGATCGAGTTCAACTCAATGAGTCAATTACATTAACACTACTAGAATCGCTCAAGAAACAGATTATTCAACTTTATGAGATTCCTGAGCGAGAACAATATCAGAAACTAACTGAAGAATATGACCAAAAGCTAAAGCAATTATCAGAAATACATAAACAAAGAAAATTAAAGAGACAGCAACAGAGACAAAATAACGATGGTTCTGAACTCGATGAGCAGAGTAAGCGAGACGGAATCGAGAAACGGAATCTGAAACGCGATCGCAGTTCTATTCTCAATCCACTCAAACAAATCATTGATCAAGCTGATGAGCAAATTCGACAACTAAAGCAACAACGCAAACAACTATCACAGCAGCTTCAATCAGAAATGTACGATAGTTACCGCGTGACAAATTTTGCTGGAGAAACACGATCGCTTTCTAGCTTGATGACCTCGATGCCAACTGGAACCGGAGAATGCTGCGCCCCGAAACTATTACACTATGCTGCAACACATGGACTGAAACCGTTAGCAATGGCGGAATTTTGGTGGGGCGAATCGGTTGGCGATAAGATTCAAGGCGAATTGTATGGAGCTTGTGCAGAACGATGTCAGCCGATTCTAGGATTTTTGCTTTCCGGAATCGAGTCGATCGATCTGGTCTATCAAGATGATTGGATTGTTGTTGTGAATAAGCCTGCGGGATTGCTATCAGTGCGAGGACGATACGGGCAAGATTGTATTCTCGATCGCTTTTCTGAACCTTTAATTCCCGTTCATCGATTGGATCAAGATACTTCGGGTTTACTGATTCTTGCTCGTGATACACAAACTTATAAACAACTAAGCGAACAGTTTCAACAACGTAAGATACATAAAACTTACGAAGCAGTGTTATCGAAACCGATTGCACAGACAGAAGGCACGATCGATTTACCGCTTTCGGCTGACCTCAACGATCGACCGAAACAGAAAATTGATCCCCGTGGGAAACCTTCTATTACGAACTTTCGAGTGCTAGACGATCCAACTCGTATTGAATTCTATCCGATTACTGGACGAACCCATCAGTTACGAGTTCATGCTGTTCAAGGACTTGGAGCCGCGATCGTTGGAGATCGATTGTATGGCGATCCCAATTCTTGCGATCGCTTACACTTACATGCAAGAGAACTACAATTCACCCATCGCAATCAGACCTTAGCACTCAGAACAATCACACCTTTCTGATGAATGCTAGAACAAAGGATACAAACTATTCGTAACTATACGGTTTAGGTAGATTTCAATCGAACCCGTAGTTTAGCAACCTTCTGGATCGTAGATTCATCAACTGATCTCGATAGTCTTGTTGTGTTTAACACTTTATAAAAATCTAGTGTTATTTAGCGACTTGTACTAAGCTACAAGTGGTTTTGCTTGACCAGAGATTAGAAAGTGTTGGATTCGGGCGAGCTTCCGTAACAAAAAACTTGCCTCGGTGAGTAGCGATCAAGAAACTACCGAACACAAATCCAGCACGACTCTGCTTTCAGATCAAGCTTCGCTGATCCAAGGAAGTGTATATGAAAATCCTTTTGATTGAAGATGATCAGGATACAAGCCAATTGCTATCAGCAACGCTTACCGCTCAGCGCTATGCAGTTGACACGATCGCAGATGGATCATCTGGGTTAGAACTAGCCGCAAACTGGCGTTATGACCTAATTTTATTAGATGTCATGCTGCCAAAGTTAGATGGAATCGAGATTTGTCACCGACTCCGCGATCGAGGCTGTCAGACTCCGATTTTAATGCTGACTGCGAAGGATTCAGACGAAGATATTGTGACCGGATTAGATGCAGGTGCAGATGACTATGTTGCGAAATCTTGCACGTCTGCTCAGCTTTTAGCAAGAGTGCGTGCTTTACTGCGTCGAAGTGAAGCCACGGGATCGTCACCTGTTCTAACTTGGGGCAAACTCTGTCTTGATCCCGCCTTAGTCCAAGTCACTTATCAGCATCAAATTATTCCACTACGAGCTAAGGAATACAGCTTACTCGAACTCTTTCTGCGTCATCCGCAACATATTCTGAGTCGCAGCGCCATCATTGATCATCTTTGGTCGATCGATGAAACGCCTGTTGAAGGTTCAGTCACGAATTTGATCAAAGACTTGCGACAGCGATTAAAGTCGATCGGGATCGATGACTTTATTGAAACCGTTTATGGATTGGGATATCGGTTGAAAGCAGCGCCGCAGGCTGATCTCAGAGCGATCGAGAAAACAACGGGGAAAACTGCGATCGAGAAAATCACCGAGCGATTTCGTTTCTCGATCGAGCAGCGAATTGCAGTACTCGAAGCCGCAGAACGATCCCTGCGATCGGGCTGTTTCACTGTGCAGCAACAGGTCGCGACGCAGACTGAAGTACACAAACTTGCAGGCGGATTAGGAACGTTTGGCTGTCTTCAAGCTTCCAAAACAGCACAAGCGATCGAGCAATTGTTGCAGAGTGATGAATTGCACAATGCGGATCAATTTGCTCGATTGCTTGTGCAATTAAAGCAAGACCTCGCAGATTCAGCTCAATGTAGCATTGCTAAAATAAGTTGATCTCAGAAGCTCTTTTGATTGTAAAGCGCGATCGAGAGTTTTGTGTTCTCGGTTGCAGGAATCTATCGGTTACTCACAGGCTAAAACCGCGACTTGGTAAGCAGTATTACGGCTGCCTGTCACACGAGCATTCACCTGAAACGGTTGTCGATCGATCGGAGTGCGGAAAGGTTGGTCATAGCGGAAAAAGCGTCGTGCCTCGATCGTCCGTGTCACCACAGTTGAAGATGAGCCATCATTGTATTTGAGGTTCACTTCTGCGGTGAAGCGCGAATTGTTTTCTGGAATCAATCGCCCGATGTAACTACTAAAGCGTCTTCCGGTTGGTACAGCAAAATCAGTGTTCGCGTTTGAATTGTTGGTTGCTACTTGCTTGCGAATGATTGGTCTACCTGTTGTAACTTCTCTGAGGTAGACACAGTTTGCTGGAGCCGGGGGAAAGGCTTGTGCGGGTTGCGGTGTGTACAGAGATGCAGTCACGACCGCGATCGAGACTCCACTCGCGATCGTCAAAACAGTTTTCATGATTGGAATTCCTTAAATATCATCAGAATGGAAATTGTGTCAATCTGAGTCAATTAATCGACCTATACTTCTGCACCGAAATCTTCGCGCAGTTTCGCTTCTTGCTCACCGGATAGATTCGATTGAATCAATTCGCCTCTTTCATCTTTGCTGAATGCCGCAGTCTCCGAGCTTTTTCAAGGCGTTGTCTGCACCTTCAACCGAGTCAAATTTCCAAACGGTTAACGTTGACATAAGCTTCTCCTAGTAGGTTGAAATGTTATGCGTTTGCTACAAGTCTCAAGCTCTGTAAGCTCTTCTGCACAGATTCCATGCGATCGACCATTGAAGAGCTAGTAAAACTCATTCGCTCAGGGTGAACACTGCACCTGATTGGAATGATTTGCTTCTAGAGTAAAAGAAGAAAATATGATGTTGATATGAAGAGGTTTTAGATTTAACAGGCAGAGAAACACATACAAATTCTACAAAGCGCACCTGTTATCTTTCGAGAAGCTGATTTCTTCAGCAATCAATCAGTCTACGGTATTACTGTTGATCCATAATGCCTCTAAAATGAATTCCTCAAGTCAAGTTACTAAAACAAAGCGTCGAGCGTGGATAGAGCGCGGAATTGCGATCGTTGCAGTCTTGAATCTATTGTTAGTATTGTTTGATCTAACCTATTTGAATGTTCGATCGCTCTATTTTCAAACTATTCCAAGCTTGGTGCAGATGTATGATCCGGTTAAAGGAATTCATCCTCATCCAGAGACTCAGCGATACTTAGCGAAGGTTGCAGCACTCGAAGTTCAGCTTACTCAATCAGGAGTGCCAGAAGTAGAACCTTCTTTAACTGAACTGCGATCGTATAGCGATCGATTAATTCAAGACCATCCTTTTCCAAACAATGGCACTTTAGCAACGATTCAGCAGAATTTACAATCTCGCACGGCAGCGAAAACATCTTTTGTCGCTTTCGATCGCTTTTGGAGTCAGGACTATTTAGCTCAGGACAATTGGCAGACCGAACTTGCTTTTTGGAATCAACAGATTCAGCCTTTGATGGCTGCAAACTATTATCGGCAAGTCAATCGATTTGGGCAAAGCATTGATTATTTTTGGCTGATTGATTTGCCTTTCGTGCTTGTTTTCGCGATCGACATTGCAATTCGCGATCGCGCCATTCGTCGTGATTTGGAATTAAGCCGATTAGAATCATTGCTTAGACGATGGTATGACTTATTTTTGTTGCTACCCTTGGCAAGATGGCTGCGAATTCTCCCGGTTACTTTGCGGCTTCAGCAGGTTGGTTTGATTAATTCAGGACTGTTAGAAGCTGAAGTTCGACGAGATTTTACGATCGGGTTTGCGAAAGAAATTACACAAGTTGTGGGAATTCAAGCGATCGACCAAATGCAAAATGCGATTCGTCGTGGCGATGTGATGCGGTGGTTACTTTATCCAGAAACACGACGAACTTATGTGCAAGTGAATGATTGCAATGAACTGGAGGTAATCATCAGTCGTCTTGCTGACATTACAGTCTATCAAGTTCTACCGCAAATTCAGCCAGAGCTTGACCAGTTCATCTATCACAGCTTGCATCATATTGTGGAAGAGTTTCCTGGCTATCGTCAGTTACAAATCGTTCCAGGGATGAGTCGTTTACCGAAGCGAACGACCGAAAGACTAACCAAGAACTTTTCTCAAAATGCTTATCAAAGCTTGGTGAAAATCTGGAGCGATCCAGAAATTTCAGAAATTAAAAATCAACTGATCAAAAGCTTTCGAGCTTCATTAGCAGTCGAATTGCAGAAAAAGCACAATACGAAAGAATTTGAAGATCTTCTGATTGATATGCTTGAGGAAATCAAGATCAATTACATTAAAGGCATCACGAACGCTGAAATTGATCACATTCTCGATGAAGTGAAACAACTCGATCGTACTGCATGAATTAGTGTTGTTCGTTTTGACTACGGATCTGAAAAGTTGGAGCAGAGTAGTCATCTGGTAAATAGTCGATCGGCATTGTTGAATGATTGCCGTCTCGGAGTGAAGTATAAGTTGGTGATAGAATCTCAATTCCTGCTTGATTGCAGTAGTCTTGAATGTTCTGATGCAGTTCTGAATAGATTCTCGGCATTGATTCTGGATGATCAGTATAGGCATTCAGTTCATAACTCACATTAAAATCATTCAAAGCAGTTTGCAGAACAAAAGGCAGCGGTTCAGAAACAATACCATTTGTTGCTTCTGCGGCTTCGATGAGTACTTCGTGAATTTTACGCCAAGAGACATCGTAACCAAGCGTCACAGTCGTATGAAGCTGGAGAAAATGAGTCGGTTTGCGTGAAGCTGGATTGATCCGAGCAACGGCGCTGAAGTTGACCACATTGCTATTCAGAACTGAGGCATTTGGGATCGTAATTATTTCTTGTTTGAACGTGATCAGTCGAGTGACAAACATTGTTTTCTCAACGACTTCTCCGGTTGTCTCACCGATGCCAATGATGTCACCCGTTCGGAAAGCGCGAGTGTAAATCAGAATAATTCCTGCGATCGCATTGGTTACCGCAGAGGATGATCCAAGCGTCACTAATGCACCTAAAAACAATGAAATTCCCTGAAAAGCAGGTGAGTTAAAGCCAGGAAGATACGGCGCAGAGATAATACAAGCAATCACCACAATGAGAATCGTTGCAAGCCGATTCGTTGGCTGTATCCATTCGGGGTAAAACCAAGAATAAACATCTTCCCGTCCTAGCTCGATGATTACTAATTTGACAAACTGAGTGATGTAGTGCGTCAAAACTGCAATCAGTCCAATGATGACTAAGTTTGGAAGATACTGCACGAATGCGGTTACAGCTTGATTAAGATGATCGGCAATATCACCCAAAATCGAATTCCCGATCGCTCTCGTTGCCGGAAACTGACTCAGAACAAACGGAACATAGAGATACAAACTAGCGAGTAACAGCACGAGCCGAAAGATTCCAAGCAAACTGGTCAGTAGATAACCTGTCGCATTAGAACCAAGAAGCTGAAGATTTTGAATTCTTAATCCAAGGAACTGATCGTGTTGAGCTTCTTTGATTCTTGAAAGCAGACGAGACATCGATCGCTGAAGCACCACTAAAAATCCAACCAGTCCGATCGTGCTCAGAACAGTCAATACAATGCCCTGAAGTAGCCTCTGAGCACTGCGCTCACGGCGATATTGTTCGATCGCGGATTGTACCGTCTGAGCTTTCTCCGCCGCGATCGATTGCCGAGATTGCTCCTCAGCGCGATCGCTTTCTCGCACTGTAAACAGAACTGTCTCTCCGGCAACAATGACCGAGCCGCTTTCTTGTTCTTCCACTCGAATCGATTCAGGTGATACAGCCTCATCTTTTGCAACTTGAACTAAGCGAGCATTCACGATCCTCGCCCGTTCTTCAGCAGACGCAACACCAGGAACGCCTTGCTTTAAGCGAAATAACTCACTTCCATCGAGCACGATCGGATACCCATCGATCGAATTTCCAGGTTGAATCTGTTCCTGAGCATGAGACGGAGCGGAGATCGTGAACAGTGCGATCGCAAAACTCAGAACGAACCAGATTCGCCCTCGTCGGTGGAACTGCTTTAGAACAGATTGAAATCCTCGATAGTTCTCTAACATGGGTAAAATTTACGATCGCTCCTCGCGGTTTGCTTGTAGTAAGTGTACAATTTGCGCGGATAGAGTAGAAGGATCAAATGGTTTTGCAATCGCGCCCGCAAATCCCATCGCTTGAAGCTGTCGTGGCGTAAACCAGCTTGCCCGCGCGGTGATGAGCAGAATGGGAATCGATCGTTCGACTGAATGATGTTTAAGCTGCTCAACAAAAATCAGAGCATCAATCTCTGGAGTTGAAGTATCGAGCAAAATGACATCTGCTTGAGTAACTTTAAACTGTTCGATGCCTTGTTGAATCGAACTTGAAACATTGACATACCAGCCGCCCAGTTCGCGCAAGCAAACTTCTAGAACGGCTCGGAGACTCGCTTCAGGTTCAATCAGTAAGATTGTTTTGTCAGACATAATTTCTCTCCCTTGCCCCACCAGAGAGAACGATATTTAATTCAGTCAAATCAGGAAACACTTGCCCTAAAGCACACAGGCTTGACCGAACATGAGCAACTTTAGGTGAAGTGTTATCGAACTGCTTGAAATACAACTGAGTTAATTGATCAGCTTAGAGCAAAAACATAGGAAACTCATAAGAAAGTGCATTCAGGTTGTCCAGCCCAAAATTGCTCCAACTTCTCGCCAAATCTGCATTGGATCAAACGGTTTCGTAATCACCCCTGCAATCTGAAGCGATGCAAATCTTTGTCGATCGCTCGGTAACACTTTCGCCGTTAAGAAAATCACCGGAATCGTTTGAGTGTTCGTCTCTTGTTGCAACGCCTCAAACACTTGGTATCCGTCAAAATCTGGCATCGAAACATCGAGCAAAATCGCATCGGGAACTTCCGATCGAGCGATCGCGACTCCTTCCAATCCCGAAGCAGCGGTAAGCGTTTGCCACCCGCCAAATTCTTCGATCGAGACCTGTACGACCTCTCGAATATCATCTTCATCATCAATAATCAGAATCCGCTTTGATTGAGTCATGAATTCCCCTTCTGAGCTAATGGCAATATAAAGTTAAAGGTGCTTCCTTCACCCAGACGACTCTCTACCCAGATTCGCCCCCGATGTTCCTGCACAATCTTTTTACAGATTGCAAGCCCCAATCCTGTCCCGCCTTTTTGCCGCGAATCCGAAACATCGACTTGCTGAAATTGCTCAAAGATCATCTCTAGCTTGTCTTCAGGAATACCGCGACCTTGATCTTGAACTCTGAACTGGAGGAAGTCAGTACCGGACTGCTCGACACTGAGCCATACCGTACTGTTTGCCTCAGAGAATTTGATCGCGTTGCTGAGTAAATTGGTCAGCGTTTGAACGATCGCATCTGGAGCCGCAGTCAATTTCATCGAAAGCGAAGTGACTGCGATCGTAATATGAAACTGATCTGCAAGTGCTTGCACACTATCAATCGCTTGCTGGATCAAATCGCTGACCTCGCATTGTTCCATCACGAGTGGCACTTTACCGGACTGCAATCGTTCCAGCGTGAGGATATCATTCACAAGACGCACTAAGCGATCGCTATTATTCAATGCAATTTTGAGCATTTGTTCGGCTTGATTCGGTCGATTTTGAAAGACTCCTGATCCTAAAATTCCGAGTGCTCCTCGAATCGACGTTAGAGGGGTGCGGAGTTCATGAGACACGATCGAGATAAATTCATCTTTCATCTGCTCGACTTTCAAGCGATCGCGGATGTCCTGAATATGAGCCACTACATAGAGCACTTTTCCTGCTTCATCTCGAATCGGTGCAGCATAAAGCAGAACCGGAACCGTCTCATTGTGTCTAGTGATATAGCGTTTCTGCATCTGAAAGGCAGAAAGCTCACCATTCACCATTTGCTGAAATCCTTGCCAGTCTGCATCAACATCAGCAGGATGGGTCAGATCGCGAAATGTTAGCTCGAATAGCTCTTCTTCTGTGTATCCGACCAAATCACAGTAAGTCCGGTTAATTCTCAGAAATTGTCCGTTCGGCGAAACGAGCGAAATCCCGATTGGTGCATCATCAAACGCCCGTCTGAATCGCTCCTCACTTTCGCGCAAAGCGGTTTCGATACATTTTAATTCAGTAATATCGATCGAGGTTCCGAGCAGTTTGATTACTCGGTCTTGCGGATCAAATAAAGGTTCGACGCGACTATCAAGATAGCGAATTGAACCATTCGGATGCACCACTCGGAGTGTCAGTGAATAAGGAATTCCATGTTCGATCGCGACTTCGTTGTTCGATTTCACAATCGCTCGATCGTCGGGATGAGTCATTTGCAAGACTTCTTCATACGTTGGACTACCCAGAGCGCGATCGCGTCCCCACTGTTCATACGTGATGTCTGACCAAGTTCGCTTTTGTGTCTCTAAATCCCATTCCCAAATCCCAATTTGAGCAACCCGCTGAGCGATCGACAACCGCGCCTCACTTTGCTGAAACGAATTTTGTAGTTGATCCGCCATTTGGTTATAAGTCTGAGACAAATCATTCAATTCCTCGATCCAAGAATTCAGCGGAAGTCGTTGGTCGAGATCGCCCATTGTTAGACTACGACTGACTCGACTGAGTTGAGCAAATCTCTGAGTGAGTAAACGACCTGCAAGCAGTCCAAGCACGATCGCAGTGATCAAGGTCAGCAAACAAAGTACGATCGTCGTGCGGGTATTGTTCTGAATTGCTGCTAGAAAGTACGATTTGGGAATCACAGAGATCACTCGCCAATTCAGACCATATTGATCTTGAAATGGCGTGATCTGAATGTAGTGTGCTTTGTTACGATGACGGAATTCTAGAGATAAATTTTGATTCGTGGTGAGCGCATTGGAATGAGTGCGTAGATAGTTACCAAGCGATCGCGTTAATTCATTCTGACTTTGATCAAGTTTGAATTGATAAAACTGATTCGGTTGCTTAATCTTATCTCCGAATGTGTAGGGTTCTTCTTCGGTGGAAGTCGCAATCAGAGAACCATTTTGATCCGTAATCAAGATTTGTCCCGCTTGAGCGATCGATAACTGACGCAAAAATCGACTTAGATGCTCTAGCCGCAAATGAACCGCAAACACACCTAAAAGCTGTTGGGTTACTTGATCATATACAGGCTGCGAAGCATCTAATGTGAGTGCATTCGAGTTCCCGTATCGCGTGATTGGACTCCATCCGATTTCACCTGTGGAAATCGCTCTTTGATAGAAAGGTCGATCGCGGCGGATATCGAAGTTCTTCATCTCATGAACAAGCGCTCCCCGTTGACCTTGACCATTCAGCGAATAGATTTGCAGAGAGTCCGTCTGAGGCGGATCAGCAACCCCTAAATAGTAGCGAGGAAGACGTTCGACGAATCGAAATCGACCTTCTGAGCTGACAAACAACACTGCTGAGATTTGCTCGAACTGTTGCAGGCGATCGAATAAAGCCTTCTCTAAGATTGGAACATCCTGAACATCAAGATAGCCTTGATTCACTCGATCGACATTCAAGCGATTGACCAAGAGCGGCATTTGAACATAACTTTTCAGTTCTTGGGTCACTTGCTCGTTTGTTTGTTTGATCAAGTGTTGCCCTAGACTTTCTACTGCTGCTTGACCGCTCCAATAAGACAGAGATCCAACCAGCGAAGTTGCTCCCACGATGAGTAGTACAAATGGAATCGTCAATGCCCATCGCAGCGGCATTCGGAACGATCGCGATTCTTTTGGAGTTGCTCGGAGCGTCGATCGCTGTTTCCATCTTGAAAGCATGAAGAATGCTCAGAACGAATCACACTCAATCTTAAGACAATCTGGCTTTTCTGAAAGTCATATCAGCAGGAATTTTCATCATACGAGTTTCATATTTTCTTGCTTTATTCTGTAGGGCGTATCGTTTCAGATTTAACAGATTGATCGAGTTTAACCACAGTAAGAACTCGCAAACTATCTCCGAAGTTTACACAAGGATACTATCAATGACACACAAATTGTTCGCGGTTGGGTTATCTGGAATGAGCTTGCTCGCAGTTAGCGCGATCGCGGTTCCGGTCAATGCGGCTCAACAGTTTTCCTGTACAGGCAAAATGACTAATGGCTGGAGCTATAACGCACAGTTCGTAGATGGTCGCTTTACACAAATTACCTGGAATCGATCGGGACAACCACCGCAAGTCTCTACGCTGACGTTCAACACGACCAATTCTCAAGGGCAGCCTGTCTATCGCGGCTCATTCCAGGGAGCAACGGCAGTGACGCTAGTAGATTTAGGACAGGGCAACGTGCGTCCAGGTTCTCAAATCTCAGTTGGAGTCGAGGAATGGGGCTGGTCGAGAGGAACCTGTGGAGTCGGAAGTGCAGGAGGGGGTGCAGCAGATGGGCTAGATGAACTGCGGCAGACAACGATCGGCAATGAGCAATGGCGAAACTCAATGCGGGCACAAGGCTTCATCTTTGATAGAACAATTGAGCAAACTAGCACAAGAGCGATCGAACGCTGGGTGCGAACTTGGGATCGATCTGCGGTCGATGTTGTGATCGTCAACAATCGAGCGGTTGAAGTGCGAAAAGTTCCTTAGTCATGATTGTGCTGGTGCTAGACTGGCTTGCGAAATTAGATAGAGTGTCGTTTTTGTTTACAAATCGAGAATGTCGATCGCAATACTAGCGAATTCTGCTGAACGCTCAATCTGGCATTAGCACTACAACATTGCAAAACCGCTTATCTTTTGTGAATGATGACTAGATTTAATCGACGCAGACTTTTACTCAGTGGAATAACGGCGGGTTTCTCAGCTAGTCTGATCGCCGAATCTGCACAAGCGCAAACGAACAATGAAACGATCGAAGCACTCTTTGGTGCAGATGAAAGTTCCACTCAGAAAAATCTAAGCGGTCAGATTACAATTTCGCCTACAGTTGCCTACGATCGCGCAATGTCGAGAATCCTGATTCAGTGTAGTCAAATTGGGATGGAACAATTTGAGCAGAGACGACGCAATCCCCGATTTAACGGTGCAATTCGGAGCTTACCGGGTTACAGCGATCGACTCGATCGATACTCTCAAATTGCATCGTTCAATGTTCGCTTGGATGCAACGACAACTTTGCTAAGAAATCTAAATCCTTTAGGCAATCGAATTGCTCAACGAATTAAACCAACTCAGGCTTTTATCGGGTTTGCCTTGACTGCTTCAGATCATAATCTCATTGTTTTCCGGGGAACCTCTAATCCAAAAGAGTGGATTGCTAATTTTCAGGCATCTCAAAGCGATTATGTGCAAGCTGGAGCAAAACGAGGCAGAGTTCACACAGGATTTTTTCGACTCTATGAGCAGCTTTCAGAGCAAGTTCGCCAAGTGGCAAATCGCATCAATCTAGCACTCCCTTGTTTCGTGGTTGGACATAGTTTAGGAGGAGCATTAGCAACACTGGCGACAGCAGATTTAGCTCAAAACGCTAAGCTGAGAAATCAACTTCGTTTGTATAGTTATGCGGCTCCGAGAGTTGGCGATCGCGCTTTTGTTCAGTATCTTAATACGATCGTTCCTAACAATTACCGAATCATCAATCTAGCAGATACTGTGCCGATGGTTCCGCCTTCAAGTCTTCGAGGTCAAGAATATTATCACGCGGGACAAGAATGGATGTTCCTAGACTATGCCGGGGGTGATATGGGAACAAGTCATGCAGTTTCACTGTATCAAGTCGCGATCGGTCAACAAATCGAAACGAATCAGCCTCCGAGCTTTCCTACTGCTTGTCGCTGAGCGTCATACAACCTTCATATCTTGATTCAGTATTGTCAGAAACATTCATCACACTGTTAGATTGAGCAGCAGCTAAACGATGCAAAATAAAATCAGACTTGGTATTTTAGGAACAAGTGCATTTCTGATCACAAGTCTTGCTCTAAGTCCTCGTGCAAATGCGATCGAGACAGTCACATTAGTCTTTAACGAATCTCGGACTTCCGTTCCGTTCAGCGATTTCCGCAGATTCATCGAAACAGGCGAGACACAGCGCACAACGCTACAAAACATCTTTTCTAGAATTCCGAATACTTCACAAGCGGTACGATCCGTTTTCACAAGCGACATCGCAATTCCTCGCCCACTGAGTGAACGTAACTTTGATAATGCGATTGCTGATTTTATGTTGTTCCAACTGAGTAACGCGCTCAGTTCGATTACTGTACCCGATAGTTTACAGCCTCTACGATCGGCGTTAATCACTTCTTACCGAAACAATCAGAGCATCTCAATCTTAGAAGTGATGAGTAACTATCCGCTCCGGGAAATGACAGTGCAACTCCCTCGCGTCGAACGTGCTTATAACCGCGTTAATGCCCTTGCACAACGTATTCCTCCTGCTTTAGAAGCAAACGAGTTTCTGTTTAACCTAGTGTGTAATTGTCCATCTGCTTCAAGTGTCGATCGAGTTGCAAGCTGTCCATAACTTACCTCTAAAACTATGTTATTAAAACGGATGATCGTTGTAGGAATTAGTGCTGTAGTTTTGGGATATGTGGCTCCGACACTTGCTGCCGAAAAAGTCATCTTGAAATATGGGATTTTTCAAGAAACCTTCTCAGTTGAAGACATGCAAGCCTTTGTTGAAACAGGAAAGTTAGCTCCGGTTAGACAGTTTCAATTAAGACTTGCTGGAGCCGATCCAGAAGCGTTACGAGGATTTCTCAATCAGGAAGTGAAAGTTAACTTTCTCACTCTCGATCGAACACTGAACTCCTTGCCCGGTGAGTTTCTGCTGTATCAACTCGGACAGGTGATTTACAATCGCCGCCAAGTTGCTCCCGTTCAATCGTTGAGATCATCGATCGTCCTTTCGGCAAAAGATGACAATACCGTTTCGATGATGCAATTTCTTCAGAACTATCCGCTTTCAGAAGTGTTTTTTGATGGTAAGAAAATTGCTCAAGTCGGTCAGAGAGTCGGCAATACTCGTTCACGAGTCAGAAACCATTTGCAGACCGTAACCGCAATGATGCAGCAAACCTTAGGTGAACCAATCTGTCGCTGTGAGTCCGAAACAGTAACCACAAAAGAACCTTAACTATGTTCAATTTCTTTAATCCTGATGCACCGAGCCAAACGCCTCGCCAGATTGCTAGATCGTTTCGATGGCTAGGTTGGATTGGGTTTGGATTGCAATGTGCGCTAGGATTTATTCCGATTTTAGTTGTGGTTACGAATGTGCTGCTTCAACCCAGGCGACAAGCTGGCGAACTTTCATGGGGCTTGTGGATGGCGATCGCATGTCTGTTCATTCTACTGTTTAGTATCTATTGGTGTTTCCGCTACACACTACTTGCTTATCAGTTAGAAGATCGCGATCTGCGTCCTGCAAAATCCGAAGTCGTTCGAGACTTAATGCTGGGAATCGTGATGAATGTTGCGAGTATGTTGATCGCGGTATTGAGTGCTCTATTTCGAGTCGGAGAACTCACCGTTAGAATGCTAACTTTGCCCCAAGGTGCAACGGTTGTTACTCCGAATCAAGTTGGCACAACGGTTGCAGCGGGCGCACTAATCACGCCCTCGAATATGATTGCGATTCAAGCAATGGTGAATACGATCGCGGCTGGATTGATTGGGCTAGTTGTGACGATGCTGCTCCTTTACCAAGTCAGCCAGCATCGTCGGTAGAAATCATATCAGTTTCATATTTTATTGTTCTAGTTTAAAGAAGCAGTGTATTGCATTCATTTTTGTTGCAGAATGCGATCCCGCCCTGCGTTAGTCAGATAGCTTCCCAAAAAACACTAAATCGCTCTCAATGAACTATTTCTAAAAGCGAGGTGCACAGAATGAATCCAGATCTTCCGCTTGATGTCAACATTAAAAAATCAACCAGTTGGGTCATTGCTCTGAGTATTGCTCTGATTATTCTCGGAATCGCAGCGATTGTTTTACCAGGACTTGCTTCCGCATTTTTCACCTTGATGATCGGCTGGATTACACTGATTAGCGGTGGGGTGATGATTGTTCAATCGTTTCAGTCAAAGCCGCTTCGGGGATTTTGGTTGAATCTGTTGACCGGGATTTTTTATGCGATCGCAGGTTGCTATATCCTCTTCAATGTCGGTTCCGCAGTGCTGGCATTGACGCTCGCCTTTGGGGTGCTGTTTGTTGTTGAAGGAATCTACACGATTATCATGGCATTCACGAATCGAGCAGGGCATCGGATGTCCTGGCTGGTTGCAGTAAACGGAATCGTGACTCTGATCCTTGGCATTATGGTGCTGAATCGCTTTCCCAATAGTGCAATCTGGCTGATCGGTCTGTATGTCGGAATTAGCTTGCTCATGAGTGGTATCTCTCTACTGGCTGCCGCGATCGCAGTTCGACAGTCTGTTACAAGAACTGCGTTGTAATTTGCAGTAGATATTGCCGCGATCGCCTTTCTGAAGTGTCAGTTAGAAAGGCTGCTCCCCTCATTAGAATCAATCTCATAACTATGAAATCTCAATCTTCAATTCGGTTCCTGTTGTTCTCCATTGCAGCAAGCTTCGCGCTACTGTCTCCTGTTGAAGTGTTGATGCGCGAGTGATTTCCAGCACTTGTAACACCGTTGCGGGTAATAGTTCGACTCGTTTCATGGGATTGGAGCAGTTTTAAGCGATGAATAGCTTCGTTAAATCATTAATTGCAGGAACCTCGATCGCGGGAATGTTTGCGCTCTCTGGAGTGAGTTTCACAATGGCTCAAACCAACTCACTATCTGGAACTTGGAGATTAGCTAACATGACGGTAGAAAATTCACCGATGCCAATGTTACCGCTCCAAGAAAAAGCCCCGATCGCTGATTTCTCAGACGGCAGAGTTTCTGGTTCAGGCGGGTGCAATCAATTTACAGGCAGCTACGAAACCAAAGAAGGAACATTGACGGTGAGTCCTCTTGCTTCAACTTTCAAAGCGTGTGAGGAATCGTTGATGACTCAGGAACAGCGATTTTTGACCGCCATGCAAGACGCAAAGCGATACGAAGTGGATCAAGGACAGTTAACCGTCTTTTATGAGAACGATCAAGGATCAGGAGTTCTGCGCTTTGTCTCACAAAACAATGAACCTGTTCGAGCCTTGTGGTAGTCAAATGACAGAAATTCTTTGAGTAAGGGTTTTAAGTTGTCATTCTTTTGTCACTCTTTTAGGTCAACGATCGACTCCGTAGACCCTTCTTAGGACAGAACAGAAGTTTCACCCGTGGCAGATGGGCTGCGATATAGGCATTCGTTAAGGTGGTATCTATTCACCAAGCTTTAGGCATTGATCGTGCCAAAGTTCTTTTAATACACCTGAGATAGAGTCTATGTACGCACCCATTTGGACAGGAAAAGTCTATCCGTTAGGCGCAGCCTGGGACGGGAAAGGAACTAACTTTTCGATCTTCTCTGAACACGCTACTGGTGTCGAAGTGTGTTTGTTCGATGCTCAAGGTGAAGAACTGCGGTTGCCTCTGTATCAAGGCGAAAACTTTCTTTGGCATGGGTACGTTCCTGGGATTGCACCAGGACAACGGTATGGCTTCCGGGTGCATGGTGCGTGGAATCCTGAACAAGGCCATCGCTTTAATGCAAACAAGCTTTTAATTGATCCTTATGCAAAAGCGATCGAAGGATATGTTCAACACGGTGAAGCAATCTTCAGCTATCGATGGGATGATCCTACTGGAGATTTAGGATTTTCTGATTTAGATAGCGCCGCCTTGATGCCGAAGTGTATTGTGGTCGATCAAGGCTTTAATTGGGAAGGGGATCAACTGTTACAAACGCCCTGGAACGAAACGGTTATCTATGAGATGCACGTCAAAGGCTTTACTCAGAAGCATCCTGAGATTCCGGAGCCTCTACGTGGAACGTATGCGGGATTAGCACATCCAGCCGCGATCGCACATCTTCAATCGCTCGGAGTTACGGCGGTCGAATTAATGCCCGTTCATCATTTCTTAGATCACCCTGGACATCTAGCAAGCAAAGATTTAACAAACTATTGGGGCTACGATTCTATCAATTATTTCTCACCGCATTCAGCCTACAGTTCCGATAAGACTCCAGGCGGACAGGTGCGTGAGTTCAAAGAAATGGTCAAAACTCTGCACAAAGCAGGAATCGAAGTCATTTTAGATGTCGTCTACAATCACACCGGAGAAGGCAATCACGCAGGTCCGACACTCTCCCTGAAAGGTATTGATAACAAGACGTACTATCGCTTAGTTGAAGGGAACGAGCGGTATTATATGGACTTCACGGGATGCGGTAACTCGCTCAATGTTCAAAGTCCTCAAGTGCTGAAGCTGATCATGGATAGCTTGCGCTATTGGGTGACAGAAATGCACATTGATGGTTTCCGATTCGATCTCGCTTCTGCACTCGCACGAGAACTCTACGCCGTTGATAATTTAGCCTCCTTCTTCGACATCATTCACCAAGATCCAATTTTGGCAGGGGTGAAATTAATTGCAGAACCTTGGGACATTGGGGATGGTGGCTATCAAGTCGGAAACTTCCCGGTGCTCTGGTCTGAGTGGAATGGTCGCTACCGAGATGAAATGCGAGATTTCTGGCGTGGTGAAGATGGCAAGCTCGGTGACTTTGCCTATCGATTCACAGGAAGTTCTGACCTTTATCAATTAAACGGTAGAAGACCCCATGCCAGCATCAACTTCCTCACTGCACACGATGGTTTTACCTTGCGTGATTTAGTGAGCTACAACGAGAAACACAATCTTGCAAACGGTGAAGAGAATCGGGATGGAGAAAGCCACAATCGATCGTGGAACTGTGGCATCGAAGGCGAAACCGATGAGGCTGAAGTTCTCCGCCTGAGAGAGCGACAACAGCGAAATATGCTATCGACTCTGATGCTGTCTCAAGGCATTCCGATGATTGTGATGGGTGATGAAATGGGTCGCACCCAACACGGAAACAATAACGCCTACTGTCAGGACAATGAACTCTCTTGGCTCGATTGGGATTTGTGCGATCGTAATAAAGACCTGCTCAATTTCACCCGCGAACTGATTCACTTCCGCCACGAACACCCCGTTTTTCGCCGCCAACGTTGGTTCCAAGGGCAAGCCATTCATGGCTCAAGTGTGAGTGATATTGCTTGGTTCAATCTCGACGGTAATGATATGACCGAAGAGCAATGGTGTAACGGATACTCAAAAGCGATCGCAGTTTTTCTAAACGGCAATGAATTACCCGATCGCGGTCCCAAAGGCGGACGGATTCGCGACAATAACTTCCTATTACTATTCAATGCCCACTGGGAAATGCTCGAATTCACATTGCCATCTCGTTTACGTCAGCGCAAATGGTCGGCAATTATCAACACCAAAGAGCCACGCTTTATCACCGAGAAAATCACCTTCTCAGGGACGAAGACCGTTCCGGTGATGGGTCGATCGCTTGTTGTTCTACAATCGGGCATCTAAGCCGAAATCGGGGTTTGTTGGCAATTAACCATCTATTTGCGATTTTTCACCATTTATTTGCTCAGAACTAGATTTGGCTGAAACTTGCTTTTGATAAAGGTTTCAGCCAACCTCACTTAATCTTTTGCTCTGATTAAAATTAACCATTTATTTGCGTTTTGTTGTCAAACTGCGCCAATTTTTTTAACCATTTATTTGCATTTTGTTTCAGGGTTTGGAATTTCTATGGGATATGGCTTTTAGCTTTTCATCTCTGCTTTTATTATTCTCTAAGATTTTATAAAATTAGGTTTTTCTGTATTGTGTAACTGTACTAATGCCTACTCATCCAGAACTGACCGTATGAGTAATTCACACTCTGTTTCCGTTGAAGCGCAAAACGTAAGTACACAGTTTGACAATGTTCAGAAAGAAGAGCAGGATAAGTCTCCTACTGACTCTCAATCTCCCTCAACGCAGCAGGATGCGATCAATATCAAACTGTCCGAAAAGGAGCAACAGCGATTATTTTGGGCTGATAGAATCTTGAAGGCGAGGAAATTAGGGGATAAAAACGTACAATCTCAATTGCTTAAAGACGCTGCCCATGATTTAAAGCTGCATGAGACTACAGTCCGAAAAATTGTGAGTGCAGTCGCAGCACGAGGGCGTGCAGGTGTCATGCGCTCCGATCGATCAGACAGAGGAGAACACCGCTACGTGTCTGAGACTTGGCGCGATTTGGTACTTACCCTGTACAAGCGAGGACAAGACTATAGTCGTCGAATTAATCGCAATCAAATCTGGGCACTGATTCAAGCTGTGAGTCGAAAACTTGAGAAAGTTAAAGATGCTGAGCATGAGTTAGTTGATGCCTGTATTCAAGGAATTGCTCAGCAGCTTCAAGTTGACAAGCAGTCGCATACTGCTTCAATCAACCAGATCTTAAAGCGGATCAAAAAGGAAATTAAATCTGGACAGTTCGCTCCGCCCCGATCGCATCGTTTCGTTTATAAAGTCATTGATGCTTATCTAAAAGAGAAAAATCGTAAGACTCATCACAATAGCCAGAGTTTGCCACGGCGAATCCGTGTACGTGACGGAGAAACTGTAATTGAAATCATTGTTGATGAAAGTAATAAGCTTTACGAGATCGATGACACCCCTTCAGATACTTTGCTGATTGATGCGGAGGGCAATATTATCGGTTCCCCAATTCTTGCCATCGTGGTAGAAGATTGCTCAGGATGCGTTGCAGGATATCACATCGGGTTTACAGAGCCAGGTGCTTTCGAGATGGGACTGGCTTTGAGGCACGCAATTCTACCTAAGGACTGTGGATTAAATAAAACCGGAGGTGATGCTAGTCTAAAGAGACTCAGATCAAAGGGAGAAATATGCAGCCTTACCCACCTGAAGTAGAACAACAAATGCAGCGCTTCTACCAGTCATTGTCGGAAAAAGAACGACGAAGATATGCCGCAGTCGAAGCGATGAAATTAGGACGAGGGGGGTTGAGCTATATTAGTCGGCTTTTCGGCTGTGATGATGAAGCGATGCAGTTGGGAAAGCAAGAACTTCAGGATGAAACTCGGCTGCATCAAAGCCGCAGTCGCCGCCCTGGAGGTGGACGAAAATCTGCCTTTGAAACCCATCCTGGATTAGATGAGACATTTCTCAAGGTGATTGCCCAACATACCGCCGGGTCGCCGATGAGCGAAACAATCAAGTGGACACATTTGACGCGACAGGAGATCGCGCAATTGATGCAGGCAGAGGGCATTTCGATTAGTGTGACGGTTGTAGATCAGCTATTGGAAAAGCACAACTATCGCAAACGCAAAGCCCAAAAGCGCCTAGCAACTGGAAGCCACCCGGAGCGTAATGCTCAGTTTGAGAACATTGAAGCGATGCGTTCGAGTTATGAAGCAGCAGGCAATCCAGTCTTGAGTATGGACACAAAAAAACTAGGGCGGCAAAGTTTGCTGGAAAAATAGAACGAAATTGAGTAAGC
>ERZ1066124.253-NODE-253-length-46062-cov-26.644337_pt1 | contig 46062 bp, 43 predicted proteins | sample MGYA00382771_ERZ1066124 | MGnify/ENA primary metagenome ERZ1066124 (study PRJEB33369, sample SAMEA5778354) | biofilm metagenome | biome: Industrial cooling water; feature: Water cooling tower basin; material: Biofilm | place: United Arab Emirates | collected... | reverse complement strand
TAGAATAGCAAAATTCTACTTTTACTCATTATTTCTATCTTGACTAACCACTAGATGCGTATTGAATTGGATTAATAAGCAAGTAGAAATTATGAGAACGATTATGACTAATTTTATTACTGTTTATCTAAGGCTTTCACTGATCGGAGTTTTTAATAAAGGGAGTTGAATGGTAAATGTACTGCCTTTACCCACTTCGCTTTTGACTCGAATACTACCACCATAAGTTTCAACAATAGCCAGTGCAATGGATAGCCCCAATCCTGCGTTTCCCGTTTGGCGAGAGCGATCGTTGTTAACTCGATAAAAGCGGTCGAAGACATGAGCTAGATGATCGTAAGCAATGCCAATTCCTGTATCTCGGACTTCAATGATAGCATACCGCTCCCCACTTTCAAGTCTTAGGGTAATACAACCACCTGAAGATGTGTACTGAATGGCGTTGACGACTAAATTAGAAACCAAACGATAAATCTGATCCTCATCGGCAAAAATATACAATGGCTTGTGCGATTGGATCTCAGCAACTAGCTTCAAATGATTTGCTTCTGCTAAAGCCGAGTATTCTTCTACTAAGTCATTCATTAATTCATTAAGACATAATAATTGCGGATTCGCACTCAACGTATGCTGTTCTAGTCGAGAAAGAAGCAATAAATCCTTAACCAGTTCAAAAAAACGATTAACCTGACGTTCAATTGTTTTAAGGGTATCTCGTGCCTCTAACTCAGTCAAACTGGGCAGTCTTCGAGTAGAATCGAGTGTTGCTAAAATCGCTGTCAGTGGGGTTCGTAGTTCGTGGGCAGCATCTGCTGTAAATCGCTGCATTTGTTGGTAAGAATGGTGAATGGGTCGCATAGCTAGTCCAGCTAACCACCAACTAGAAACACCTATAAAAATGATCGTAGCTGGCAGACCTAAGAGGAAAGCAAGTTTTAACGCTGCCAGCCGACTATCGAGTTCTTTAAGCGAACGTCCTACCTGCAAATAGCCCCAAAGCTGATTATCTGAAGTATGTAGTGGTGAAACGATTTGATGAAATCGGTTGCCTTGGGAGTCAACAAAAAATTGCCAAGTCTGTGAGTCAAATGTTAATGGTAGATCAACACGAAGTCCACTAACAGCAATCGGTTTTCCTGAAGAATCTAAAAACCGAATCAAGTAATCGTTTTGATGAACCTCGTTGAGCATATGGTGTTCAGTCCAAAAAGAATGACTGTGTTCCAAAACGGGTTGAGATGGACACGCTTCTCCCATTAAGCAAATGTCTGGTAGGAGTTTTTTCACAAATGGCTCTAGACGACCAGGTTGCTTTAGATGCAGTTCGAGTCCTGTATGTAAAGTTCTTGCAACCGTTTCCAACTCCCGATCAATTGAATCCATATAAGCGCGAATAATAACTTGATAGACTACAAGACCAACTAGGCTAAGGAGCAAGCTCATGATCAAAGCATACCAGCCCGCTAACCGTAGCCGTGTTCGGTTAAATAGTCCCGTCTGCATAGCTTAAATTGAGCCGATATCCTCCTCCTGGAACCGTTTGGATTGCATCGTCACATCCCAATTCTGCAAGACGGCGGCGCAAAAGCCGAACTTGTGCAGCAACAACATTGCTAATCCGTTCTGTATCTACTTCATAAAGATAGTTTAGGATCTGATCGCGGGTGACAGCTTGCCGGGGATGCTTCATGATATATTCTAACAATTGAAATTCCTTCTTGCTCAGTCGAATACTACGACACTGATCTGGTTCAGTCCGCCAGTAAACAACCCGATTATCACAATCCAAAAGTAGGTTCCCTACCTGAATCTGCTGTGGCTGAAAATGGGGCGATCGCCGCCGCAGTGCGCGTAGCCTGGCTAGCAGTTCTTCCATGCGGAAAGGTTTTACTAGATAGTCATCGGCTCCAGCATCTAAGCCCATCACCCGATCTTCCCACCGATCTCTTGCGGTCAGGATCAATACTGGTAGGGAATTATGCTGTTTTCGCAAACGTTTACATAACTCTAGACCTGTCAGTCCTGGTAACATCCAGTCAAAAATTGCCAGTGTATACTGAGCTAACTGATTTTCTAGATAGTTCAAGGCGGCAGTTCCATCCTGAACCCAGTCTACAATGTATTTCTCTTGGCTCAAGGTTCGTTGGATTGCCACCCCTAAATCTAATTCATCTTCAACAAGGAGAACTTTCATCACAGATCGCTTGCTTAGTCAATAAATATTCCATCTATTATCCTCCTAACCAGGATTGATAGAACTCTTATTTCTAGAATGACAGGTTCTTATGAAATTAGAGTGAAATTTTAGGGCGAGTGCAACGAAACAAATAGTAATACATCGTTTTGAACAATCTCAGGAGAGATGTTTGTCTGATCAGACTCTAACAATTGTTTCCAGATTTGTTCTAGCGTTTTAGTCTACGAATTCCCCATAAACCGACTAGAGCAATTCCAGCAATCCCAGCAATTCCACTCGGTTCTGGAACGGTGGTTGTATTATCTGTAAACCGTAAACGTCCGAACACCCCATCCGTCTCATCTTCTGGCCCTGCGGCAAAATAGAGCGAGTCGGCATCGCCTAGACTAGCACCATTGCCAAACAACAAACCCCAAATGCCAGGAATGGAAATCTGTTGACCCGATGGATCGCGTAGGTAGTCGATCGCACGATAGGTATTTGGATCGAAAGCAACGATCGTCCCATCGCCAAAATTAGAGACAAGCAGTGTATTGGAAAAAGCTCCAAAATTACTAGGCGCAAAAGCGACTCCCCAAGGAGAGTTCAGCAGTCCTCGATCATCCCAAGTCCGAATGAGATTACCCGCCAGATCGAATTCTGCCAGTCGTCCATTCCCCGGCTCTGACTCTTCTTCACCCGCTAACACTTGACCTGGATTATTCGGATCTTCCTGGCTTTTAGCATAAGGAACAAAAGCTGTCTCCAATCCTCCTGCGTTGGTTAGGGTCTGAATATTAAATGGAGTAAAGTCTCCTGAATTAAAACCATCTGCACCCGCAAAGGGATTCGTAAACCCAGATGAAATAGTAATATCGTTGAAAGCTCCATCAAACACCTGGATGCCTGGATTGATTCCAAAATCAGCCGCATATAAGCGATCGCCTGACGTTGTTATTCCCAATCCAAAATACTGACTTCCCTGAGACGAGCGATCAATCACCGCTAGTGCTTCACCAGAACGATCAATTGTTCCGTCGGGATTTTTTCGTTCCGTCCAGCCAGAAATAACTCCATTATCGGTAGCGAAGAGAAACTTGCTCGGACCTGTAATGGCTCCATTGGGACTATTTTGGGTAATCACAAAGTTGTTTGAGCCATTAAATACAACGCCAGTTGGTGTCCCCTGTGTTCCGTTCGGCCCTGGTACAGTAACGATCTGAAGATCATCTTGGTACAGAGGAACTCCATTCACGTCACCGACGTACTCGTATGAGATTCCAGAGCCATTACCTGTTACCCAAAAATGACCGCCTAATCCCGCAGGTCGAATTGCAATTCCCCAGGCGTTGACAAAGGTCGGATCTAAAATCAGAGGATTATATTCTGGCTTGTTCGCCACTAAATTTGTTTGAACATAGGAGTTGGGTGAAAGGGGAGTAGCTAGGCCCCTTTCAGGCACTCCTAACGTCAACAAGCTTGATACAGCAAGCAATAGAGCAGTACGATAACCTTGTGTTTTCAATTTTTCATCTCTCCTTATAAAGTGAACTATGCTTTGTTGGGTCGAGCCATCTTTGATTATTGATTTCAGAATCAATAAAGATTTGAAAAAATATAGACGATGCTTGCTTAATGTAGTCTCTAACAGAGCCAAAGACTTAAACCGCCTCACCTAAAAAATAAGTCACACCTAACTTTAGCTCTCCTTATCCATCACAAACTTCTATAAAGCTGTGTAGTAAAAAGGATTATTGACTTATTGAGATTATTTCCTGATAGCATAGCAGATTCGGATAAAAATAAAATGAAAATTTTTGAGAAAATTTTTAGTTTTACAATAGTGCGCTAGAAATTTTGCGTTTAGGTAGCGTTCAGTTGAAATTTATCTGAATCAAAGCGACAAAAATCTTTACATAAATCTTCGTGAGGCGAGAGGGTGGATTACAAAACTTGGTGAGCCATGATATTTTGGAAGCTCATGTACAAATTGTAAAAAAATACTAGCCACAAAACTTTCACCATACTTTCATTCTTGTGTGTAACACTAAGAATTAAGTGTGGTTTTGGCAATGTTAGAACTTTTGAAGTAGTCATGACCGCTTCCGCAAAAAATCATCCATAGACACTATGCCTCAACGTTCTGATTTTATCCCAACTACTGATTGGAAAAAGCCCCGCCAAAAAAAATCTCAACAGCTTCATCAGGAATGTATTTCAGGTGTCTGCTTGAGTCTGCTACTGTTGACGGCTGCGCCCGCTATTGCTGGGGCTGGACATGGAGATGAAGCATTTAGCAGTGGCAGTGCTAGTGATGCTAAACCCGTAAAACTGGATGCCAATGATGCCGCACAAATTGGGATTGAATCACAAGCCGTTATTCGGAAGCCACTTGCTTTCGGGATTCCAACAACTGGACAAATTGAAACAGCCCCCGATCGCAAAGCCGCAGTAACTACTCCCGTCACTGGCACCGTAATTAAATTTTTTGTCAAACCTGGGGATTTAGTTAAGACTGGACAGCCAGTTGCTATCCTATTAAGTCCAGAATTAGCAAGTTTGCGAACTGAGTCACTAACCAATCGTGCGGAGGCAGAAGCGGACTTGCAGAAAGCTCAGGCGGCCTTACAACGAGCGCAACAAAACTATCAGCGACAAACCCAAATTGCTGATGCCGAAATTGAGCAAGCCAAAATTGCCCTGAATTATGCACGAGAAAGATCGGATAAAGACACAGCATTACTGGAAAAGGGCGTAATCCCAAGACGACAATTGCTAGATTCTGAGGAAAAACTCGCAGAGGCTAAAGCGACTCTGGCCAGAACTCAAAGCCGTTTGCAAATCTTAGAAGCTCAAGAACAATTAAAAAGCACTCAGTCAGATGTTAAAGTTGCTCAATCTCGTCTGCAACTTAGCGATGTTAACTATAGAACGCGATTGCGACAATTGGGATCTGATGCTAATTCTGATGGAACAGTTACGATTCGCGCACCAATTTCTGGAAGGGTTGTTGATCGAGAAGCCTCTGTGGGAGAGTCAGCAAGCGATCCAGGAAAGCCATTAATGACTATTGTAAATGACAGTATTGTGCTGGCAACAGCCAACGTCTACGAAAAAGATCTCGCTCAAATCGAGATCGGTCAGCCTGTCCGTGTCACAGTGTCCAGTTTACCAAATCGGATCTTTAACGGGCGTGTAACACTTGTAGGTTCATTAGTACAAGGGCAAAGCCGTTCCCTGCCAGTCAAAGCGCAACTGGAGAATCCCGACGGAACCTTGAAGCCAGGAATGTTTGCCAAGATGGAAATCGTTACAGATCGCTCATACGCCTCTGCTTTGGCAGTTCCTAAATCAGCCATTATCGATGCCAATGGAAAAACTCTAGTGTTTCATCAAGAAGAAGGCAATATCTACGAGCCAGTCGAGGTAAAATTGGGTCGGTCTGTCGGCAATCTCGTGGAAGTAAAAAGTGGTGTAGAAGATGGCGATCGCGTAGTCACTCAAGGAACAACATTGCTTTATGCTCAGGCACTTAAAGGCGGTACACCGAAGGAAGAAGAAAATAATAGCGACGAGCAACCTGAGGGAGAGAAAGAAGCTAGTATTGCCAAGGGAGGGTTACCGCTTCCCTGGTGGTTAGCCATACCTGGTGTAGGAGCAGTTGCAGGGGGGATGTTCTGGCTGGGTCGCCGTAGCAAGCCACCACTTATCCTGCAGGATTCAAAATACACAGATCCTGATTATAAACCAGACTTTAAATAGCTCGCTTGAAGCACGGATGCGATCGTCTCTTTCTTTAACCTGTCAGCACTATGATTACCTACACCCTCAAAATCCTTCAAAATACGTTTCTCAAACGAAAATTATCAACGCTAGAAACTTTACCAGAGAAGGAGAAGTATTTAGTCGAAGAAGGAATGGAGTTCTCGATCCATTCTTATCTACAAGTAGTGGATCATCTGCGATTTACCCTAGAGCATCAGGCGGTCGACGATTGTAGCATCTGGTATGTCAATTTAGATGACATCCAATTGCTCAAGGATGGGCAGATCGTGCAAACCTTAGAACATCCATCTCAACATGGACATGGAACCTCAGAACTCTGCCGTCGCCCTCCGTTTATTTGGGATGCGTCCCCCAATTTTTCTAGCCGCAATGGGATACCCATTCGCCGAATTATCTTGCACTGTACGGCAACCAATTCCCTAGCGACGGTGTTGAATTGGTTTCGCCATCCTGAAAGTCAGGTAAGTACCCATTATGTCGTAGCACAAGACGGCAAAATTTATCAGATGGTGCGCGATAGTGAAAAAGCATGGCACGCTTACGGTGAAAATGCTGATTCTATTGGGATTGAACACGTTGCTGATGTTCACGAACACCTCTCACCGCAGCAAGAACATTCGACGATCACCCTGATTCGTTGGCTCATGGCAGAGTATCGCATTCCACCCTATGCGATCGCTGGACATCGCTTTTCGCCCAGTCATCAAGGGGATATCACCTGTCCCCATCATCTGTTTGGTGACGAAACAGAAGAAGCATTAAGAAAATGGATTACCAAAAATTTGCTTTAGTTTAGCTCGTTATTAACCCCGCTTTTTTATTTTTAGCTTTATGAACTCTCTTCTGAAATGGTCGATTGATCAACGTTGGATTGTTGTTATTGCCTCGGTACTGATCACAATCTGGGGCATTTTTGTGGTCATGCAAATGCCGTTGGATGTGATCCCAAACTTTGCGCCGCCTCAAGTGCAGGTTCAAACCGAAGCCCCTGGACTGGCTCCAGAAGAAATCGAATCGCTGGTTACGCTGCCGATTGAAACGGCAATTAACGGGACTCCTGGTGTGACATCCGTTCGATCGTCCTCGGCGGTTGGGCTTTCGGTCGTCAATGTTGTTTTTGACTGGACGACCGACATTTACCGCGCCCGGCAACTCGTCACCGAAAGGGTACAGCAAGTCCAAGGCAAACTTCCAGCAGGCGTTGAACAACCAGAGCTAACCCCCATCAATTCTCCACTAGGCGATATCGTCCGCTATTCCTTCACAGCAGAGACGACCTCAATGATGGAGCTAAAGCGGATCGTTAACTGGCAAGTCAGAAACCGAATACTGGCCATTCCTGGTGTCAGTCAGATTACCCTATTCGGTGGGGACGATCGTCAGTATCAAGTATTGGTCGATCCAGTAAAGTTACAAGCTTTTGATGTTACCTTGGAGCAGGTGACCGAAGCCGCCGCTAATTCCAATGCCAACGCCCCTGGAGGATTTTTAATCAACCCCGACCAAGAAATATTGACTCGTGGGGTAGGGCGGATTACTTCCCTAGAAGATCTGCAAAAGTCAGTGATTACTCAACGCAATGGTACCCCTATCAGACTCAGCGAGGTTGCCGAGATCGTCTATGGAGCCGCAGTGAAGCGGGGCGACGGACAGTTAAACGGTAAACCGGCTGTAGTGATGACGGTTAAGAAGCAGCCGTTAGCGGACACGGTACGAGTGACAGAAGCGGTCGAGAAAGCAATTGAAGAGTTAAAGGCAAGCTTCCCCAAAGATGTTAAGGTCACTGAAACCTTTCGGCAAGCGGAATTTATCGAAGCCTCAGTGAAAAACGTAGAAGAAGCATTGCGGGACGGTGCGATCATCGTTGCGGTGGTGCTGATTCTGTTTCTGATGAATTGGCGTACTATTATTATTTCCCTGAGTGCCATGCCTATTTCATTGTTAGGGGGTTTGATGCTCCTCAGTTGGTTGGGAGAAGGTATTAATACTATGACGCTGGGGGGCTTGGTAGTGGCCATCGGTTCTGTGGTGGATGATGCGATCGTTGGCATGGAAAATGTTTACCGTCGCCTGCGGGAGAACCAATTGGAAGGTAACCCAGTGCCGCCGCTCCAAATCGTGTTTAGTGCTTCGCTAGAAGTCCGAGTGAGTGTATTATTTTCCACCGTGATTATTGCCGTCGTGTTTGCTCCTGTGTTTGCCCTATCTGGGGTAGAAGGCCGTATATTTACGCCGATGGGTGTTACTTACCTGTTGTGCATCTTCGTTTCTACCATTGTTGCTGTTACTCTTACCCCTGCTTTATGCGCTTTGCTGCTGGTGAATCGTCGTCTGCCTGGCGAGGAGACCTGGATTGCCCGTTTTTCTGAACGAGTCTATCGGCCCGCTTTAAGATTTGCTCTGGTGCGTCCGAAAATTGTTGTCCTATCGGCTTTAGCGGCTCTGGTTGCCTCTCTCATTGTTTTGGGAGGAATGGGACGTATTTTCTTGCCACCATTCCAAGAACGATCGCTAGTTATTGCCCTAAATTTAGCTCCTGGTGTTTCCCTGCAAACCACAGGGCGAGTTGGAGCCGCCCTAGCCCAAAATCTGGAGGAGGACTCTCGGTATGAAATTGTACAGATGCGCTCTGGTCGAGCTAGTGGTGATATTGAAACTTGGGGTGTTAACTTTGCCGAAGTGGACATAGAACTAAGCAAAGAAGCTGCAAAAGATATTGAACGGTCGGAGGAAGGCATTCGGGAAGCCAGCAACAAATTTCCTGGTGTCGTGGTCAGTGTTGGTGGTTTTATTTCCCATCGGATTGATGAGGTGCTTTCTGGAGTACGGTCTGGAATTGCCGTCAAAATCTATGGTTCAGATCTCGATCAACTGCGATCGCTAGGGCAACAGGTACAAACGGCGATGGGTGGTGTTGATGGAGTTGTAGACTTGCAACTGGAACAGCAAATTCCCATTAAACAGTTACAAATTAAGATTGATCGGGATGCAGCGTCCCGCTACGGATTAACGATTGGAGAACTCTCTGAAACCATTGAAACTGCCCTTAATGGCAGAGCCGTATCCCAAATCCTGGATCAACAACAGGTGTTTGACCTGTTCGTTTGGCTTACTCCTGATGCCCGTCAGGATCTCGATACTATTCGCAATTTGCTGATCGATACACCAGAAAATGGCAAAATTCCTTTAGCACAGGTGGCTCAGGTAGACTATGGCACTGGGCCTAACACCATTAACAGGGAAAACGTTTCTCGTTTGATTTTGGTATCTGCCAACTCATCAGGACGAGATCTTGGCTCGGTTATTCAAGACATTCGCACCCGCATTCAACAAGAGGTGCAATTGCCACCTGGATATTTTCTTGAATATGGCGGTCAGTTTGAAGCGGAAGCTCGTGCTAGTCAAACGCTGATGGTTTTTGGATTACTGGCACTGGTTATCATTGCTATCTTAATGTATTTCGCAGTCAAATCGATCGGCGCAACCTTGATGATTCTAATTAACCTGCCCTTAGCGTTGGTCGGTGGTATTTTTTCGTTAGCAGTCACAGGGGGCGTTTTATCAATTGCTTCTCTGGTCGGATTCATCACACTGTTTGGCATTGCAGCCCGAAATGGGTTATTGCTAGTAGATAATTACAACCAGAAACTGGCAACTGGAATGCCGTTGAAAGATGTGTTATTTGAAGGTTCTCAAGAGCGTTTGGTTGCCATTTTGATGACTGCCTTTAGCTCGGCTTTGGGAATGTTTCCCCTGACTATCGGTGGCGGTGCTGGTAAGGAAATGCTGCAACCTCTAGCGATCGTTGTTCTGGGGGGTCTGTTTACTTCTACTGTCCTGACGCTGATTGTCCTTCCAGCACTCTATGCTTGGTTTGGTCGTTTCCTGATACCCAAACAGAAAGATTCGGAACTTCATTTATCCGATATTGGTGGGGGTGAAGTGGCTCCCTAAATTACTGATCTCAAACAAAATCATGACCCATAACCACAGTCACAGATCCGTTAACTATAACCGTGCGTTTACTATTAGTGTTGTTCTCAATACCGCTTTTGTTGTCATTGAGGCCGTTTATGGAATATTAGCAAATTCTCTAGCTCTGCTGGCTGATGCTGGACACAATTTAAGTGACGTGCTAGGCTTGCTGCTTGCTTGGGGAGCTACTTTGCTGGCGCGTCGTCTGCCTACAGCACGGCGGACATTTGGGCTAAGACGCTCATCTATTCTGGCAGCCCTGTTAAATGCCAGTTTTCTTCTGGTTGTATCTGGAGGCATTGGATGGGAAGCTATTGGGCGATTGCGTGAACCGACACCTGTTGCTGGAATGACGGTAATTGTTGTGGCAGCGATCGGGATTGCCATTAATGCAGGCAGCGCATTAATGTTTTTATCGGGTCGCAAACGGGATCTAAATCTTCAAGGCGCATTTTTGCATCTGGTTGCTGATGCTGCTGTATCGGCTGGGGTGGTGCTGGCAGGAATTGCGATCGTTTTAACTGATCAACTTTGGTTCGATCCTGCTGTCAGTTTGATTGTCAGCTTGGTGATTATTGTTGGAACCTGGCGACTGTTTCGGCAATCCCTCAATCTAGTGATGGATGCGGTTCCTGAAGGAATTGAACCGTTAGCCGTTCGCACTTATTTGGCTGAACTATCTGGTGTGGCTGAAGTTCATGACTTACACATTTGGGCAATAAGTACCACCGAAACTGCGTTGATGGCTCATTTAGTCATGCCTGATGGTCATCCTGGTGATGCTTTTCTAGCACAGGTCGTTCAGGGATTACATAGCCGATTTAGTATCGAGCATACGACGCTTCAGATTGAAACAGGTGATCCAAAGTATCCCTGTCCCCAAGCTCCAGAACACCTTGTATGAAGGAGATAAAATCCCTTTAAGTATTTAGAAATTTCATGACCTCAATCAATTTTTGCTTTCTACTATAGCCAACTTCCATAAAATGAATAATTTGAATAGGTTTTAGCTAGGTAGCACAATTTTAAAAATTCAAATGTTTTTTAAAATTTCATCTTACTTTCATTTCGTTTCTCTATTATAAAAATTAATAATTGTAAAACTTCAGTTACGTTCAAAAAAACAAATTTTTTTTATTCTTATGCCTCTAGGATTTATAATTTCATTTTCTATTACTATAATAGGAACCTATTTTTGTCTAAATTTTTCTGAAGAAGTACCTCAGCTACTAACCTTAACAGTTACCCTGATCAATTTTTTCTTAAGTCTCGTATTTGCTCCTTGGTGGCTTCAACTATTAATTGTAATATCTATTTTATTTAGCAAACGTAATAGATTTTTGTAAAACAAGTAGTAGAAAAAATGATGTAGTTTATTTATAATCGCTCAATTAACATATTTTTTTTTGGCTTAGTAAAGCCGTGAATGCTTGACTTGCTTCATAAAGAATTTTAAATATAGTCAACTGTAGCTATAAGTATTCTAAAAAAATCCCAAAGAACTAAAAATTTCATCTTACTTTCATAGCTGGCTGTTATGTTAATAAATTGAAGGAAAATCTAACAGAGATTATTCTTCAAATAATTTAATGACAGGAAAAATTTAGATGTCGAGAATGTTTATCCAAATTACAGCTATAATTTTAGCAATTGCCACTTTCAGTCCTGCTGCCGAGGGAAATCAGCATTTAAAGAATACTGCCTATCCTTCTATCGTCGGTGCCGTGCAATTCCCGAAAGGAAAGATGTTGTCATTTGTCAGACACAGTATCAAAATACAAATTCCTGAGAGTGGTAAAGCCATCTCACAATTAAAAATTAATGCGCCTTCAGTTTTGAAGATTGGAAATAACATTACTATTCATGATCAATCAAAAGAAAAAATTTCTGCTGATGTCTCAGTCAATGGAAGTACAATAAGTATTAATTTTTCGCAACCACCCAAGCCTCAAAGCCTATTGGAAATCGATATGAATCAAGTTAAAATATCAGGTGCTTCTAATGTTTTTACCTACAGAGTTTTCGCAAAATTCGTTGGACTCGAACCAGAATTAAATCTTGGAGTTGCTGAAATTCGTCCCCTCCGATAACACAAACTTAGAGCCACACCTCAGATTTTACTTCAATACTTGACAAGTCAACACTTATGACTAAAAAATTAGTTTGCTCCACTTCCCTCGATAGATAATTTATGCAATTTTTTCGAGCTTTTCTCATAATGAGTGTTAGCCTAGCCATTAACTTAAGTACATTTGAACCCATGTTTGCTCAAACAGAGTCCACTCCTTCTGTTGACTCTAATGAGCAGGAAAAGCCTTTGCCTCCTAGTATTCTTGAATCTAGTCCTAACCCCCTGCAACTGCCTACTTCGCCTGAAGAAGTGAAGATTCAGACTATTCTACCGATTACTTTACAACAAGCACTCGAATTAGCAGAAAGCAACAATCGAGAGCTACAAGTTGCACTTTTATCCTTACAACGCGCTCAAGCTTTTCTTCGACAAGCTCAGGCAGCACAATTTCCTACCTTAGGAACCAATGCTCAACTCGGTGTCTCTGCGAATCAAGAAGCTCCAACAGACATTGACTTGAATATTGCCAATTCTCCAACTGGTATCACTGGCGGGGTTGTGGAAGCTAATTATGACCTCTTTACTTTCGGCAAACGTTCAGCAAGAATTAGATCGGCTCAGGAACAGGTACGCTTTAGTCAGTTGGATGTTACGCGAAGTCGAGAACTGATTCGTTTGGACGTTATTAATGCTTATTATGATTTGCAGGAAGCTGGCGAACAAGTCAATATTAATCAATCGGCGGTCAAAAATGCCCAAATCAGTTTGTTTGATGCTCAAGCGTTGGAAGAAGGAGGATTAGTCGCTCGCTTTGATATCGTACGCGCACGGGTGCAGCTAGCCAATGCTGAACAAGCATTAGTTCAATCCCAAGCTGAACAAGATATTGCAAGCGATCAACTAACAAGAATTTTAGGGTTACCTGAAACCGTTGATATTACTGCCGCAGATACGGCTCAAATCACGGCTCAATGGAATCAGACACTAGAGGAAAGCCTTATTTCAGCGTTCAGAAATCGGGTTGAGTTGGAGCAGCAGTTAGCACAGCGCAATATTAGCGAGCAACAGCGACGGGCAGCTTTAGCCGATCGCAGACCGACTGTGAGTCTGTTTGCTAACTACGGAGTCGTAGGAGAATTTAATTCACGGGTAAAAAATGGTTTTGCATCAGGAGTAAGAGTCGGATGGAATTTTTTCGACGGCGGTGCTACGGCGGCCAGAGCAGCCCAGGAAGAAGCTAATATCAGGATTGCTGAAGTCCGTTTTGCCGATACCCGTAGTCAAATACGTTTGGAAGTTGAACGAGCTTTTAAAACGCTGACGGCAAATGCCAAGAATATTGAAACAGCTACTTTAGGTCTTCAGCAAGCCGAAAATGGTTTAGAGTTGGCGCGTTTTCGTTTTCGTTCGGGTATTGGTACTCAATTAGAAGTGAGTGCAGCAGAGAATGAGTTGACTAGAGCGGCTGGAAATCGAGTTAGGGCAATTTTAAACTACAACCGCGCTTTGGCGGCACTTCAACGAGCTATAAGCAATTTTTAGCGATGTTTTAGATAACGCTCAGAAATTCTTTTAGTAAAATATGCTCTTGACAGGCTGACGCAAAAACTATCGAAATTGATAAACGCTGAAGCGTCTAAATTGAAGTCTCGTCTATTACCTATTAACTATGACATTTCATTTTACTAATTTATAACTTTCATGTTTTCTTGGTTAGTCATCCTATATCCAGTTAATAAAGTCATTTCAATTCCCGTGCTTCAAGCTGATACTAGAATAGTTGCTCAGTTGAATAGAAACACACAGGATATTGAAAAACTATATTGTCCATCTCCAGTTCTTTCTCGTTTGCAGCGTCATCGAGTTATCTCAGGGGAAACTGTTGTTAGTATTGCTCAACGTTACAATTTAATTCCAGAAACTCTTATTAGTCTCAATCCAAATTTGCAAAAAGGTATTGTTTCTGCTGGTCAGGAAATTCTAATTCCTCCTTTTAATGGCATTCGCCTTGAAGTTTCAAGAGGGACAACTTGGAAAGATTTAGAAGCAGCTTATAGTATTCGCGCTGATGTTCTCTTTGAAATTAATGGCTGTCAGAAGCAACCGAAAGTCGTTTTTATTCCTGGAATAAAATGGAGTTCTCTAAGAAATTCTCAAAGAGATGTTTATATGCAACTTATGAGCTATCCTTTGCCTTCAGTTACTAAAATTGAGCTAGATTATGGCTGGCAAATTAATCCTGCCGATGGGCAAAGATTTTTTCATAGTGGAATTGACTTATTAACACCAATAGCTACATCTGTCCTAGCAGTTGAATCAGGAGTTGTAGTATATGCAGGTCTTGATAAAAATTATGGTAATTTAGTCATCATCAACCATGAAAGCAAACGACAAACTCGTTACGCTCAATTGAGCGAAATTCAAGTAGAAATTGGTCAGTTAGTCAAAACAGGAGATGTTTTAGGAACTACTGGAATGACAGGAAAACCAGATGCAAAGCTTCCCCATCTTCATTTTGAAGTGCGTTACGAATTATCTGTTGGTTGGGTTGCTCAAGACCCAACGAGTCATTTAAGCTCTACAGTTATAAATAGAATCAAAAAGAAACACTAATAATAGGTCTTACTGTTATATACACATATAAAAGGCTTTTCGAGCTTTTTTTAGTTATTTAACTAAAGAAACAATAAGATTTTAAAGTTCTTTCGTACCTGCTACAGCTTTATTAACAAGGTAATCTAGACAAAAATATATTGTTTTCAAATTCTAGATACTCTTATGGTTTAAGCTGATAGGTTGGTTAATGCTTGAGCCATTAATTGCCCTGATAGTAATTGAACTTGCCATCATTCAATCACTATCGAAAACAACTGTTATGATTTATTTAGAGCTAAAAGAAGATCCTATATCTTGGATCGATCAGGGATTAGATCGGATATGAGCTTGGATTGATCTTTCTATCGGTAAGCGAATCGTAAAAGTGCTACCTTTACCCAGTTCACTGTGTACCTGAATACTGCCCTGATGCGCTTGTACAATCGCATTTGCTATCGCTAAACCTAACCCCGAACCGCCTGTCTGACGGGAACGTGCGCTATCTACTCGATAGAACCGATCAAAGATTCGCTTTTGTTCAGAAGGGGGAATACCGATACCTGTATCATGAATCTCAATTAACCCATCATGATCCACACGACTTAGAGTAACTTGTACTTTTCCTTGAGCAGGAGTGTACTGAATCGCATTGACGATTAGATTAGAAACCAATCGATAAAGTTGTTCTAAGTTACCTTTCACGTAAAGGGGTTGAGCGACGGAAATTTGTTCAGTCAATGTGATGTCAGATGCGATCGCTAGTGCTGATAATTCTTCAATGAGATCGCTAACAATGTCATTAAGACAACAGGATTCAAAACGCTGTGTCATTGATTGTCTATCTAAGCGAGACAGCAAGAGTAAATCATTGACCAAGGTGGCTAATCTTCGATTCTGACGCTCGATAGTGGTTAAGATATTCTGCATCTCCAAAGGCTCTAATTGCTCTTTTCTAGCTGATTCTACGGTTGCTAGTGTCGCTGCTAAGGGGGTGCGTAACTCATGGGCTGCATCGGCTGTAAATTGTTGGATCTGTTGATAGGATTGATAGATGGGTTTCATGGCTAATCCAGCTAACCACCAACTAGAACCCCCGATTAATAGCAGAATAATCGGCAAACCTAAAAATAAAATAATTCTCACTGTAGAAAGATAATCATCAAATTCTTTGAAACTTCGTCCTAACTGTATATATCCCCAGTTTTCCTGACGATTGGTGTGCAAGAGAAAAGAGATCTGATGATAGCGGTTTCCTTGTTGATCTTTAATAATTTGCCATTGGTTCACAACAGGAAATGAAGAAATTTCTGGAGGCATTCCAACAAAAGCTATTAAACACCCTTTCATATCCAATAGACGTAAATAGTAATTTCCTTGTCCGACAACACTTAAGATGTGACGAGTAAAAGATGCAGAGGTATAAATCGCCACTCGACAGTTGTTATTAGAATTTTGCTCAGAAGTGCCTTTAGCAAAACAAGGATCACCTCTTGTACAGAGATCGGGTAAAAGCTGATAAACAATCGGTTCGATCTGTCCAACGTTTTGCAGTTTAAGCTCTAAACTATCGTGGATTGTTCCTGCAACTGAGGCAATTTCTCGATCCAGTGCCACCATGTGAGCATGATAGATCGCCCGATACACTCCGAATCCCGATAAACTCAAAATAAGCCCCATCACACTGGCATACCAAAATGCCAAACGTAAGCGAGTCTTATTGAATAAACTATTTTGCTGCATGAGAATTTAAACGATAGCCAACGCCATGTAGAGTTTCAATTAATTCTCCACAGTGGAGTAATTCTAATTTACGTCGTAACAGGCGAATTTGAGCCGCTACTACATTACTAACTGTTTCCGCACCAACTTCCCAAATCTGATTCCGAATCTGTTCACTGGTTAAGATTTGATTGGGATGTTCCATCAGATATTCTAGAAGTTGAAACTCTTTCGTTGTTAGAGAAATGACTTGTTTTTGCCCAAAATTAGCCTCAACATAAACAGTACGAGTATTATAATCAAGCGTTAATCGATTAATCTGTAATTTTTGAGATTGGAGTTGCGGCGATCGTCTCTGCAAAGCGCGGATTCTTGCTAGTAATTCTGCTCGAAGAAAGGGTTTTACTAAATAGTCATCTGCACCTGCATCAAGTCCTTCTACTTTATCTTCTAGTTGATCTTTAGCAGTCAGCATTAAAACTAATAATGAACTATTTTGTCGCCTCAGTCGTCGACAAAGTTCAATCCCTGATAATCCAGGCAGCAACCAATCAAAAATAGCTAGAGTGTAATCCGTCCATTTATTCTGTAGATATAACCAAGCATCATCCCCATTTTGTACCCAGTCAACAATGTATTTTTCTTGAATTAAAATTTGTTTAATTGCTTCTCCTAAATCTGCTTCATCTTCAACTAATAGAACCCTCATATAATTTACCTATATAACCATTTAAGTAATTATTTGGGCAACCTGCTAGTGAGGAAAACATTGAGCAGATTGCCCATTTAAAACTTGACTAATTACCGTAAGTCTGAATTCTGGCTAATCCAAGTGGGATTTCTTGATTGATTCCAGCAAACTTACCATAAAGTTTGTATTGCCATGTACGAGGATAACCAGGAGTCAAAATTCCTTTCATTTTAACCGATATTGTTGTATTCGCAGGAACAGGCTGATCGAAAGTGATCAAAGCTTGCTTTCCGTCAATAGAAACTTTAGCATCTAGCATTTTACCTGTTTGATCTTGAATCTCGATTCCTCGACTAATCTTAAGTTGATCGGGAATCTGTATTAGTAGTTCTGACAACGCATTTTTTTGAACTAAATATTCAAAATGATGAATAGCTCCCTGTACACGTGCCGAAGGCTGATGAGCATCACTATGAGGACTTCTTGCTTCAATAAGAGGAGCATAAGAGGCGAGAGCTATAGTCATTGCAAAACTGGTTAAAAGTAGCTTTTTCATAATTAACTTCCTTTGAATTTGGTATTAGTTCTCTTTGTTTATCTATTTATTAGATTGAACGATAATAATGAAATTAAGATGAAATGTTTCTATTTTTTCAAAAGTTTTTAGATACGAGTACGCACTTCGGCTACTCCAATTGATAATTCAGTCTTACTATCAACTAATTTGGCATAAACCCGATAAAGCAAAAGCGGATAAGTTCTCGGAAGTTTGACTTTATTAAGATCAATCTCTATAACTTCCTGAGCCACCATACCTTGAGGAAAATCAAGTGTTATCCTAGAATCATTTACAGAACTGTTTACTTCAATCTGTTGGTTTGCTGTGTTATGTACAGTGATATCATTTTTTACAGTAACGCCAGAAGGAACATCAATTGCTATTTCAGAGATACCTTTGCTTTCTGGAGGCATTTTAATCCGAATAGTATGTCTAACAAACGTTGCTTTTCCTGCTGGAAACTGGTTGGTAGATAAAATATATGGCATTGTGTCAGCATTCTTAATATTATCTGCATAAGCGGCAGATATTGATGTTACGGTGATGATAGCTAAGGTAGTTACAGTGAGCGTTTTATTCATTCAAGTCTATCTAGCTTAATCAAAATCTGGACAAAAATCAGATCTTTGATCGGTCTGCTCCTAATTACTAGATTGTCAGATAACTATGAAATTAGGATGAAATCTAAATTATTTACTAAACTTAATAAATTTGATTTGTCTAAGTAAAAGAGTAGTCTTAAATAAAAGCTTAAAACACTGATAAAGCGAGACGTATATGCCTCGCCTGCTTTAGTTTTCTCTAATCATTAGAATGAACGCTGGAAACCCAATGTAGTACGGAAGATGGGTGATTCTTCACCGATTCCTGCCCCCACGCCAAATGAAAAGACAGTTCTTGGGTTCAACTGACGACGGATGCCTAACTCCACAACATTAGAGTTTTCATTTTTATTCATCTCTTGCTGACGGACAAAATCTGTGACCAGAATAGTATCTGGGCCGAGACGACGGCTATAGCCTAAAATCACTTTGTAGCGATCGCTACGTTCGTCTCCTTGAGGATCAAAGTTGTGCAGCCAGGAAGCGTTTAGGTGTATCCGATCTAAGCTTCCCCCGTTTCCTATTGTTTTCGTCATAATTAACTTTAGCTCTGTATCCACCCCTGCACTGTCAACACCAGTCGGAAACTCGGTACGAGCAGAGATGGCAAAAGCAGGAATACTCAAAGACTCTTGATTAAAGTTGTAAAGACCAGTCAATCGAATATTACCACTACCTGTTCTGTCAGCGTTACCGAGATAAAAAGGAGCAGAAATCGAGATTTGAGCGTTACGAATAAAACCGTATTCAATTCGAGGATCGAGAACAAAGCGGTCTTTACCACCGTTTGCCCGTTCATAGCGGAATTGTCCTTGTATTTCGCGCCCTAAGTAGTCAATCGGATAGGCATCCTCAACATCAGTTGGTAATCCTTCTTCTAAGTTTAAGTGATCGGCTGCGTGTACTGGCTCTACACACTGCCACAGACTGGCGCTGGTCGCCAAACCTAGCAACCATTTTAATGAAGTTTTCATGAATGTTCACTCCTCATAGGATCTAATTAAATGGAAAACGATTATCAATTAGGCATGACTCAATGAGCTTTAGATCACTAATTCATACTGGATTGATTAGGTAGGGGCGAGGAAGACGGGTCACTGTCCATCGAGATTGGCTCAATATCAGGCAGATTGCCGTATTTTTCTTGCCAACCTTGAAGCATCATATCTACCATCATGGTTGGAGTTTGACCTGGTTCCATTGCCTCTGGCATCATTTTCATCTCTGGCATCATCGCCATCATTGCATCATGTAACGATCCAGGGAGTTCACCTTCTTGAATGCCAGGAGTCATCTTCATTTTGAACTGTGCCATCATTTTCTCTTCCATCTCTGATGACATTCCTTCTGGCATCATCATCGGCATCATTTCACTCATCATCTCCATCATGATTCGGCTCATCTCGCCGTCAGAACTTTTGACCCAATCAGAGTAATCGCGGGGGTCATGCTCTGGGCGTGGTTCACTAAATTTCCGTGCCAATTTTTCATCACCTGGCTGGTAGCTCATTGCTTTAATGACGCGATACACTTCAGCTTTCTTCTGCTCCAAATTCCAACCTTCATAGGAAAGAATGTCATAGGTGATACCGTGCAGCATATGCAGATTATCAAAGATATTGGCCGATTCAGGAGATAGGCGAGCATAGCGCGGCATCATCTCTCGGCTAAGAACCATCCGTTGCGGACGATCCTTGAGGACTTGTGCGTAGAAAACGTCATTCACCTGATTGACCGTCGTATCTTGACCTGCACCGTTGCCTCCTAGCATCATTGCTTCGTAGGGAACGGGATGCCACCAGTGGGCGGCGTAGAAAAAGTTATTTGATTGGGGATAATAATTGCGAAATAGCGTGAAGTAAGGCTTCATCATCACCGCCGCACGGCGCATCGTTACGTCTAATGGTGCTAGACTACGGGGAACACCCGATAATTCCTTGTCTAAATAATAACGCACAGAGCGCTCAAGCCATTGCCCTTTATCCTTCCAAGCAATATCTCGATCAGACATGATGTCGTAAGTCTGCTCGTGCAGCATATGTGTCCAGTCGATGGTTCGCAAAACCTTCCAGAGAGCGCGGGAAGTGTAGGGAGCATAGTACTCTTGTGTTGGTTCTGTTTGCGGTGGATTGTTAGCAAAATCAACCGATTCTTGGTTAAACCCTGCGTCTACCTCCTCGTGACGGGCAAACGGTGTTAAAAGTAAGACATCATGCTGCTTGGCGTGAGAGAAATGAAGAGAAGCCGCAGTCCGAAAAGCGCGATTGTGGCGTTCAAAAAACTCATCGTTGTAACGACCTCGCAGGTAGGAAACTGAATTTCGCTGTTCTGCAGTTACGGGTCGCCAGACTAGCATAACGAATAGTGCTGTAGCAATGACAAGAGCTATCAACTTGAAAAATTTATAGCGTAGTAAATTTCGCCTGTTTTGCATTACTGTGCTTAGTTGGATTAAAGGTTTTAGTGATAAAAGGCTTTGAGGTTGACAACTCAATTCAAACCTAATGCTTTGCCAGCCTTAGATGTCTTAATGTTTCTACCTCATCAATTATTAGGACTTAACATTCAGCCACACTAAATCTAGAAAACTAAAGCTGCCAACTCATCGCTCTAATGATATAAATAATACTTTTCACATTTCTTCCTATTGATAATATCAATTTCATCTTAATTTCATAAAATTGTGTTGCTTTAGAAATTTGTTAATTAAGCTACAAAAAGAATAATTTCAATTTATTATTGATCAACGTTTCATCCTAATTTCATCTTTTAGTGAAACACTAAATATCATGAGAGCTTGATCCTTAAAAAAGTCATCAAAATTGCACTGAGGCTTACTGAGTAGATTGTTGGCTCTACGCTCATCAATTTCGCTCAAGAAAGGTTTAAAACATGAACTTTGATTATGATCTTTTTATCATTGGTGCTGGCCCTGGCGGTCTGGCGGCGGCTGAACGAGCAGCGACCTACGGTGTTCGTATTGCGATCGCAGAACAAGATCGAGTAGGTGGTACTTGTGTTGTTCATGGCTGCATTCCTGAAAAGCTCATGAATTATGCGGCTAGTTTCTCCCAAGCTCTCCAGAATGCAGATGAATATGGTTGGGGTAAAGTATCCCATCACTTTGACTGGTCTCGGTTCATGGCAGCTAAAACCAAAAATATCGATCATCTGTGTCAGGTTCACACTCAACATCTTCAAGAAGCTGGAGTTAAATTAATTGATGGACAAGCTAGCTTTTTAAATGCTCATACGGTAAAGATTGGCCATCAACAATTCACAGCAAAAAAAATTTTGATTGCTGTAGGAGGAAAAGCAATTAAACCTGAAAACATTCCAGGAATTGAATCTGCAATCACGACACGGGAAATGTTAGAACTGAAAAACTCACCTGAACATCTAGCAATCATTGGTAGCAACCACATTGCTGTCAAGTCTGCTGGAATTATGAATGCACTGGTACCCAAAGTCACTTTGATTCTACCAGAAGAACAAATTTTACCAGGATGCGATCAAGATTTACAGACAGCAGTGCATGAGGGAATGAGCCAAGAAGGAATTCAAATTCTTTGCCAGACTCGTGTGGAAAAAATTGAAACGGTCTTAACTGGTTTAAAATTGTGGCTGTCAAGCGATAATCCAACTCAGTTAATAGTCAACACAGTTGTTTGGATTGGGGATCGTGTTCCCAATTTAGAGAGGTTAGATTTAGAAAAGGCAGGCGTTAAAGTTGAACACGGTGCGATCGCAGTAAATGATGATAACCGCACTACTCAACCTAACATTTTTGCTATCGGTGACTGCACTTCCCGCCCTCATTGGACTCCCGTTGCCATTGCTTCAGGACGTGCCTTTGCCGATACTGAATTTGGTCAGATTCCCCATCGAGTGAGTTACGAAAACATTCCTTATGTTGTGGCTTCCCGACCTGAAGCGGCTACGATTGGTTTAACTGAAACCCAAGCTCGTAGAAAATTTGGAGATTCTGTTCATTGTTACCTGAAAAAGTTTCAACCCTTATTCAATCTTATGGGAGAGTCGAAACAGGAAACTTTGCTTAAAATAGTGATAGATAGTAACTCAGACCGAATTATCGGCGTTCACATGGTGGGTAACTACGCGGCTGAGATTATTCAAATGATTGCACCAGCGATCAAGGCTGGAGTTACTAAGAAGCATTTCGATCTCTCAATTGGCATTCATCCTTCAATTGGGGAAGAGTTTTTTACCATACGCTAAGGTATTGGACATGAATCTAACTAGGAGAAGTAAAAATGGCTAAAATCGGTTTATTCTATAGCACTGAAACTGGATATACTCAAACGGAAGCAGAAATAATTCAGAAAGAGTTTGGTGGTGAGTCGGTTATTGAAATATTCGACATTGCAAAGACAGAACCTAGCGATTTTGATAATTTTGACTACATTATCATTGGCTGTCCTACGTGGAATGTTGGTGAGTTACAAAGCGACTGGGAATCTTTTTTTGATGAACTTGACAATATCGATTTCAGTGGCAAAAAAGTTGCTTACTTCGGACCTGGAGATCAAGTTGGCTATCCCGACTCTTATGAAGATGCGATCGGTATCTTAGAAGAAAAAATTTCCGAGCAGGGAGGAACAACAGTCGGTTATTGGCCGACTGAAGGCTATCAATTTAACGAGTCTAAAGCCATCAGAGATGACAAATTCGTAGGTCTTGCCTTGGATGAAGATAATCAATCCGATCTTACAGAAGAGCGAATTAAAGCTTGGGTTGCCCAACTAAAGCAGGAGTTTGGTGTCTAGAAACGATTCAAGGAAGATGCTATGTATTGCAATTAAATTTTACAGAGATATACCATTACTATTGCGATCACTCTTGAGTGAATCTATATATTTTCTAGTCCTGCTTAAGTTTTGACCTTTTTTTGTTAAACAAACTCGTCATACTTAATCCAGTCACCAACAACCCTAACAGTCCCAATCCGTTCAAAATTGAATAGATTCGCTGCAAACCAAAGATTTCACCGCGATGAATCGAAAGCAATAAACTACGGGAGGCTTCAAAATTAGCTGACCATTCACCTACCAGTGTAGCTGCGATGCCAGTTAGCAATGTGACAAAAAGTGGTAAAGCTAGAATAATCGCCAGTGTCCTGTGGTACTTACGAAATGAACGCATTAGCAAAAATCTCCTGTGGAAATTATCTTAGTGGTTTCTCACTCCTCAGAAACCGTAGCAATATTTGTGTTAAGTGTTTGCAACTCCTCAAGAGCTTTCGCTTCAAGTGAATTTTTCACCTGAGTTGCAGCATCCTCGATTGCATTATAGTTTTTTGAAGACTTAGCTTTAACACCATCTTCAACCTTGACCCAAGCATTTTCAAACTTGTCAAATTCCTGTTGAGCTTTGTCAAAGTTCCCCGTTTCCACTGCAGTTTTTGTATTTGAAACAACACTGACCAAAGCTTCAAAACCTGACAAAATCACACGTGAAAGGTGGCCTTGATTTTGGAACGGTCGGTTCATCTATTATTTTGGCATCAATACTGGGTGTCTGTATTTTGTTCACAACTTTAAAACAGAAAAAATACGATTACTAATTGATTTGCTACCATCAACATCATTGCTGGACAGATTTATCGTCTAATTTTGAGATCTCAAATTTTCTGCTAAAGGTTTAGCAATGCGCTCGTTGTCTTTAACGATCAAACTTTTCCTCCCTCTTAGTCGTTTAGAGATAATTGTGTCTAGTTAGGATTACGATGATGATGGTGCGGAGTTTGATGTCGGTGAGGATGGCTATGAAATTCGCGCTCTTGAACTCCATTATTATGTTCATGTTGATGGTATTCGTCATGAATGTGTTAGTGGTCGTGCCATATATATTCAGGTCTAGGCGATAAAAATACTTGAACAATTCCTAGCAGGGTTAATCCTACCAAACTACTATAAAGAAAAGAACGATCGCTCCAGTATTTGCCCAACCATCCCGCTAACGGATAGGTAAGTGTCCACCATAGATGACTCCAGGCAAAGTGTGCGCCATAAACTCGTCCTTGAACATTAGTGGGAACGCGATCGGCAATTAAAGTTTGCGTAGGCAAGTTGACACAAGTTTGACCCGCACCAGCTAATAGCCAAAGAAACAATAAAGGCATCAAGCTAAGGAAGTTGGCTGGAAGTAGAGAAAGGGTTATTAAAATTGCGCCAAAAAGTATATATGTTGTTCTCTGGTAACGCTGATTTAAGACTCTGATCGCCATCGCTGATAGAGTAGCTCCAATCCCAAAAGCGGCCATAACCCATCCATACTCGACACTTTGCAGTTTTAATGTACCTTCGACGTAGCCAACTGTGTTGACTAAAATCGCCGCTCCCGCGATCGCTGCTACTAATTGCATTGCCAGTGCGTAGCGGATCGGTGCATCAATAAAAAGGCGAGAGGTTCCCTCTTTAATATCTTGCCAAGTCTTGCCTCTGCTAAGAGATGAGTCTTGATTTACTTCAACTCTAAGATGACCTGGTAAAGTCAAGATTACAACTGCTGCGATCAAAAAGGACAAGCCATCTAAGAAGAAAACCTGTCTTGCTCCAATCAAAGCAGCAACACTACCAGCAATACCAGGCCCGAGAACTCCAAGTAGTTGATAGGTTGAAGCAGACAGCGCGATCGCTTGAGGATACTCTTGTTGACCCGTTACTAAAGGAATTGTCGCTTGATAGGTTGGGGTAAAAAAGGCATTAAAAATGTTTAGAGCAAATACTAAAAGATAAATTTGCCAAATCTCGGTGACAAATGGCAACAAACTGACAATTAGCATTCTGATGAAATGGGTTGTCACCATGATCGTTTTGCGATCAACGCGATCGGCGATCGCGCCTGCTAAGGGAGAAAGTAACACAAAAGCCGTAACGCGCAGTGTCAAAGCACCCGACAGCACGACGGCTGAATTTTTGCCAGCTAACTCAAAGGCAAGTAAGGCTAAACCCACCCAAGTTAGCGCATCTCCTAATAAGCTAACGGTCTGAGCCGAGTAAAGCGATTCATATTTTTAGGAATTGGATAGAGAAGTATCTTAACTTCTCATTTCCTATATCAATTTTTTATTTAGCTATATGGGGATGCTAACACAAAACTTGCCTATTAAACAGTTGAGAGGCATGGGGTAAGTGGGGATATGAGAAAAATTAAATTTAGCTAATTTTTGCTAAAGACTAAGATCATATTTTCAAGACAATTATTTAAGTTTTAAACAAGCTCAATTTCATTTTTCAATCCGCAACTCCAGAACATCACTCTGCATAGCACTTATTAAGGCAAATAACCGCGAATTCGCGCAACACCTAAGTTTAGTTCTGGTTGAAGACCAACAAGTTGAGCCGTAACTCGATACAACCAATTTTGAGAAAATCTTGAAATAACGACTCGATTCATGTCAATCTTAAGTTCTGTTCCAGACTCCACAGATTGAGGAAAATTAATAGACACTGTATCTTCACTGACAGATGTCTTGGCAGCTATTTCTCTTCCAGATTCGTCAGTTACTGTAATATCATTTCTCACAGATAACCCGTATGGAACACTAAACTTAAGTTGTGAGATCGCTTTGCTATTCTGAGGAACGTTTATTCTAATAGTATGTCTGACGACTCGCACATGAGTCCGAGGAAATTGGGCTGAACTATCAATAGAAGGAAGAGCAGTAAACCGTATATTTTCACTTGCCGAAGTAGGAAAATTAAAGATGGTAATGGCAACGATAACAGCAGTAGCATGAATTAATTTTCTCAACATTTTTCTTCTCAAAAATTTAACAGGCAATTTTTAGAATCCCTTAATAATTAAGTTGACAAACAATTGTGAAAATTTGATGAGATTTTTGATTCAATTTAGGAATTTAATAAGAAAGATCACTAAAAAATTCTGCTCTCTTTTTGAATGACAAAAAAGAAAACAGGAAAAGTTGATTATAAAAATACTTAATTTGTTCGATAAGAGTAATTTATGAAGCCGTAATCAACATTCGATGTACTAAATTAGAGTTAACCTATTGATTAAAAGAAAAACGACCATTTACCTTTTCTCCATTAATATCTGCTGTAACTTTTACCTGATATTGTCCTGCTGCTCTTTCGGTCAACAAAGCACCGTAATGTTTTCCATCAGTTTTATAAGGTAGATCTAAAATTTTTTGTGTTCCATCAGGAAACTGAACTTGAGCCGCGATTTTGGCATTGGGAATCGCTTGATGGTCATCGCCTTTGTAGAGATAAAAATCCAAGTGAACTCCATCAGCTTCTTTTAAAGGAACTAACTCTAAATGATAATCTCCTGTCTCTGCAACTTGACCGCCTTTTAAAGAGTGAGAATCATCAGATTTTACCTCTTTTACCTCTGATTTTGTTGTAGTTTCTGTTGGAGAAGCAGCAGGACTACTACTTGGATTACTAGCTTGTTTACTGTTACTACAAGCCCCTAAGAAAAACAATCCCATACTGCTTAGAAGAATTAAACTAAATTTTAAGAATCGCATATTTTTCACTCCTTTATTTAACAATTACATCAATTAATTTTTCTCAAATTTAGACTGAACGACTTTGCCATTCTCAGGCTGACGTTTTTCAGGTAGCAAACGCTTACCGAATTTAGCGTAGATTGCGGGGATAATCAGCAGAGTTAACGCCGTAGAGGTAAACAATCCACCTAGTACGACAATCGACAAAGGTTGTAAAATCTCCTTACCTGGCCCCAAGGCTACAACTAATGGCACTAACCCTAAAGCTGAAGTTAAAGCTGTCATCAAAATCGCATTCAAACGTTCCATAGAACCAGAAACGATCAATTCTCTTAATGGCATTCCTTCTTCATGTTTAGTCATATAGTTATCAACTAAAAGCAAACCATTACGAGTTGCTACGCCGAATAGGGTCACAAAACCCACCAGCGAAGCGACAGAAATGACACCTCCTGTCAAGGCGATCGAAATAACCCCACCGACTAAAGCAATCGGTAAATTAATCATAATCGTCGCTGTAGACGCGATCGATTTGACAGAAAGGTACATCAAGACTGTAATGACGACAAAAGAAATAGCACTAAAAATAAGAATGTTTTTTGAAGCTCTTTCTTCAGCTTCAAATTGACCGCCATATTGAATGTAATAACCAGCAGGTAATTGAACCTGTGTCTTGACTTTATCTTGAATTTCCGTCACCACAGAGCGCAAATCTCTATCTTTAGCATTAGCAGAAACAACAATTAATCGTGAGACATTTTCGCGGTTAATTGTATTCGGCCCCGTACCATAGACAACTGTAGCCACCTTAGCTAGAGGAATTTTATTGCCATCGGGAGTATCTACTAATAAATTCTCGATCGTTTGCAAATTTTTGCGGTATTCTGTCTCTAACCAGACAACTAGATCAAAAGTTTGTTGGTTTTCTAAAACTTGCGATACGACTCTGCCATTAAGAGCGGTTTCTATAATTTGTGATAGCTGTCCAACGGTCAACCCATAACGAGATGCTGCTGTGCGGTTAAACTTAATTTGAATTTGTTCGATAGGAATTTGCGGTTCAAGCTGTAAATCGACAATACCTGGTACCGTTTCCATTTCCTGATTCACTTTTTGTCCAATCGCACGCAGTTGATTTAAGTCGGAGCCAAAAATTTTTACTGCAATTTGACTTCTAACTCCAGACAACACCTCATCAATGCGGTGGGAAATAAATCCCCCGACATTTGGTGCGGCCCCAGGAATTTTGTTAAACTCTTCTCTAAGATCCTCGATACTTTCTTGACGATTTTCTAATCCTTTTTCCGATAGTTGTACGTCAATATGAGTAACATTAACAGGAGCCGCATCGGGATCGCCAGGGGCGCGTCCTGCTCGTACCTGAATATAGTCAAATCTTGGATCTTTTTTGAGTTTCTCTTCTAAAGCCAAAGCAGCACTATTTGTCGCTTCTAAAGACGAGCCTGGATAAAGCATTAGAGTATTAACGAGCGCTCTTTCCTGAAACTCTGGAAGAAAAGAACGTCCTAAAGAAGGAAGAATCAAAGCAGCCGCGACCATTGCTGCTGCAGCGATCGTTATTATAACGATCGAGTACCGCATTGCTATTTTTAAAAAAAAGTAATATATTCTTTTGCAAAATCTAGCAACCCAGGGTTCTTGTAGTGGCATCGCTCCGTATGGTAGCAAAATTGCACAAAAGGCAGGACTGACTAATAAAGATTCTAGACTGGAGACGATGACTACCACCAGATAAGTGATTCCCATCGGGGCAAAAATACGTCCTTCTACTCCTGTCAAAGCGAATATGGGAGCAAAAACGACAATAGTAATCAGCATCGCTTCTAGTAGCGAGCCGCGAACTTCTTCCCCTCCCTCATAAACGATCTCCAGCACCGGACGGGGATTGGGAGAGTAAGTATTTTCTCGCAAGAGGCGATAGGTATTTTCAACATACACGATCGCGTCATCAATTGCCGTCCCAATTGCGATGGCGAGTCCTCCCAAAGTCATGGTATTCAGTCCCAATCCTAACCAGGATAAAACTTGCAAGGAAAACAGCAGCGTCAAGACAAAATTGATCAGACAAACCCCCAAAGTACGCCAATTCATCATAAAAGGAATAAGAATCGCCGCCGCAATGATACTGCCTTCAATTAAAGCTGACCTTACGTTTTTGACAGAAGCATCAATATAATCTGCCTGACGAAATGTTTGAGTAATTTTAATCTCTCTAGGTAAGCTTACTTTTACCTCTTCCATTGCCGCTTCGATGGCGCGGGTTACTGTGGGCGTATCAGCTTGAGGTTGTTTATTGACCATAATTACAACTGCTTTTTGACCGTTTAAGCTGCCGTCCCCCACTGGAATTGCTCCCCCAATTTTTACGTTTGCGACATCGCCAATTCTGACGGGTGTTCCATTACGAGCAATGACAACCGATTCTTTGAGATCATCAAGCGTTTCAATCCGTCCGATGCCTCGGATTAAGGTTTGTTTGTCGGGTGTAATCAACAAGCCACCTGGAGCATTAAGGTTAGCGGCTTCAACGGCTTCTGTCACCTGCTGCAAGGAAATATCAAAGGCTTTTAGCTTATTGGGATCGACGAGAACTTGATACTGGCGCACTTCACCGCCATATACAAGGACTTGGCTAACACCAGGAACGGCTAAGAGGCGATTCGTGATTTGCCAATCGACGATTCGGCGCACTTCCATCAAGTCGATTTTAGATTGTTTTTCTAGAGTGAAAGCGTATTTAACTACCGTGCCGATGGGAGAGCTGATTGGCGCGATTACTGGCGTTTCTACGCCTTCTGGCAGCTTACTGACAGCTTGTTGTAGCCGTTCGGTGACTAACTGGCGTGCTTGATAAATATCCGTTCCCCAATTAAAAATTACTCTAACGACTGAAAGACCTATAGAAGATGAAGATCGAACTGTCGTCACTCCTGGCGTTCCGTTAATCGCGCTTTCAATGGGTAGCGTTACTAAAGATTCGATTTCTTCAGGAGCAAGTCCGCTTGCACTTGTCTCGATCTCTACTTGGGGTGGTGCGAAAGCAGGAAAAACATCTAAAGGCATTTGAGAAATGCTATTAAAGATTACAAGGGTAGAGAGCATAGCCCCAATAACTATCAGCCAGCGTCTAGAAATAACCCATTGAGCGATCGCACTAATCATATTAGAAGCCAAAAAATAAAAGTAATAACTGAGATGATCGACTTTTCTTTAGCGTGATTCTTGTGATGTTCTGTCATTTATCAACCTTAATTGTTGAATCAGGTGAATTGGATGGATTGGAATTGTGGAAATGGTCATCTGTTTTGATTCGTTGACGGTGATACGCTAACAAACCAGCCGAAAAAGCAACGGTACTGAGTAAAACACCTCCTCCTATTCCTGCCAACCATTCAGGAACGGGTAAGTTACTAGAAATCGTTTTGTTAGCTTGTGAAGTCGTTTCTTTGTTGCTTTCGTCTTCTTTCTTACCGCCGCCTCGTAAAGATTGGGCGTAAAGCTGAGGTGCGCGTTGAGTAACGATTGCATCACCCGCCAATAAACCACTTTTCACTTCTACCCAATCGCCAAAAATTTGACCTAACGTGACTTCAACGGGTAGAAAAGCATCGCCGTTTTGGACATAAACCAATTTCTTGCCATTAGCCTCAACGACTGCAGCAGAGGGAATGGCCACGATTGATATTGCTGTTGGATTGGTTAGCACCTCTAATTCTGCAAACATTCCTGGTTTCAGAACACCGTTCAGATTTTCGAGTTCGGCTTTTACAGGGGTAACTCTTGTTGCATCTTCTACAAGCGAGCCGATGATCGTAATACGTCCCGTAAAGGTACGATTCGGTAAAGAGGCAACTTTTGCTTTTACTCGTTGGCCCTGCTTCACTTTGTCTAAATCCTTCTCATAGATATTGGCTATCACTAAAACTTTGCGATCGTTTACAATGGTCATCAATTGACCCCCCGCATCTTGGAATGATTGCCCTAAGGTTACTGGGCGGCTGGCGACTCTACCCGCGATTGGTGCAGTTACAACAACCATTCCCTTTTCATTGGCAAGTGTCCCCAATTGTTGCAGTCGAGTTTTGTAAGTAGCATTACTCAAGTTAAGACGAGATTTAGCCACTTCTAGGTCTGATTGAGAGCGTTCTAGCAAGTTTTCTGCTTCTAGTACATTCTGCTGACCATTGGCTTGAGCAAGTTCGGCTTTAGCCTGGGCTAACTGAGTTTGCGATTCGAGCATATCGCGTCGCGGTAAGGCTCCAGAGGCTTCTAATTCTCTATCTCGATCAAATCGTTCCTGAGCTACATTGACTTGAGTAGTTGCACGCTCAATATCGGCTGTTGCAATTTGGCGTTGACGTTCCAAATTTTGTTGAGCAAGCCGAAAATTGGCTTGCGCCTGACGAAAATCGGCTTGAGCTTCTGCTTTTCTTTCTTGAGAACTCACACGCAGTTCAACCAACTCAGGTGCGGCGATCACAGCTACGGGTTGTCCTGCTCGTACCGATGCCCCTGGTTCTACCAATAGTTCTACTACTTTTCCTGGAGTGGGTGTAGTAACTTCCACTCGTTTGCTCGGCAATGTTTCGATCTCTCCAGTGGTTTTCAGACCAACATCCATCTGTCTGTTAGTGACGGGTTCGACGATGATCCCCAGTTGTTTAAGCATTTCTGGCTCAACTTTGATCGGCTCACCTGCATCACTGGTAGCTCGTTCACCTTGAAACTCATCACCATGTCCAGCATGAGCAAGAATCGCAGTCGGAGTCGTTAATAGCATTAGGCTCAGGAGAGTTCCAGAAACACGACAGAGTAATGGGAAAATAGAGGTTTGGTTTTTGTTGTTCATGGTAGAGAACATTTTGGGGACTTAAGTTCTTGAACTGCATAAAAATTAGTGTTCCAGATAAAAATGAAATTTGAATGAAATTTTGAAACGATTAACCAGATAATGTGCTAATTCTGCTCATTGATTAAAAAATTAATCTTTCTACCGATTTGCATGATTTTCATCAAAATTTCACTTTGACTTGAGATATTGATCGAGGTTAAGTTAATCAAGCAAAAGTCAGTAGACAAATTTAGTAAAGGTTAGCCATGCGAATTCTGCTTGTAGAAGACGAACCCGATTTGGGAATGATTTTGCAAAAAACGCTAAGTCGGGAAAAATATTTAGTCGATTGGGTGCAAGATGGCACAACAGCCTGGAACTATCTTGATGGGCAGTGGACGCAATATAATGTGGCGATTTTCGATTGGTTACTGCCAGGGATTTCTGGAGAAGAACTCTGTCAGCGATTACGGCGACAAAACTGTTCTCTGCCAGTATTAATGCTGACGGCGAAAGATGGCTTAGAAGATATGGTCGCTGGTTTAGATGCTGGTGCGGATGATTATCTAATCAAGCCATTTGTCAAAGCTGAACTGTTAGCAAGGTTGCGAGCCCTTCAGAGAAGATCTCCCCAAGTTCAAACGTCACAACTCCAAGTTGGGCGGTTAACTCTTGACTACGCCAGTTCAACAATTTTTACAACCAGTGAAGGACAGCCTTATCCAATCCCTCTCACGGCTAATGAGTTTCGTCTGCTGGAATATTTTATGAAACATCCTAACCAAACGCTGACTCGTGACCAAATCTTAGAACAGCTTTGGAAAACTGATGCGGAGCCGATTAGCAATGTTGTTTCTGCTAGAATTCGACTGTTACGACGGAAACTAGCAGAATATGGCTGTGAAGAAGTCATTGAAACCGTTCACGGGTTTGGATATCGTTTGATGAATAAGCGGCGCACACTCGTGACGAAGAGTCATGCAGTTAGCCGCCAATAATTTTGTGATATAATATTAGCAATAATAATTTTATTAGTCATGCAAAAAGCGTTTAAAGTTAGACTACAGCCCAATCAAAAACAGCAAACTCAAATCAACAAAACAATTGGGTGTGCAAGGTTTGTTTACAATCGCTTTTTAGCTTTGAGGAAAGAATTATATGAGACTGAAAAGAAAAACTTAAATTACAACGGATGCAGTCAACAGCTAACCTTACTCAAAAAAGAGTTAACTTGGTTAGCAGAAGTTGATAAATTTGCTTTGCAAAATTCTTTGAAAAACTTAGAGACATCTTATAAAAACTTTTTTGAAAGTCTGAAAAAATCAGCTAAAAAAGTCGGATTTCCTAAGTTTAAAAAGAAACACGGATTTAAGCAATCATACAAAACCAACTTTACTAACAATAATATTGAAGTTAGAGAACATTATATTAAGCTGCCTAAGCTTGGTTGGGTTAAATTTCATAAATCTCAGGAAATCACGGGCAAGCTAGTCAATGTAACCGTGTCTCTTACAAAAAATGGTCATTATATGGCTAGTATCTTGTGTGAGACTGAAATAGATAAATATCCAGATTCATCGAAAGAATTAGGACTTGATTTGGGTATAAAAAGTTATCTCGTTACGTCATTAAGAGAAGAAATAAATAACCCAAAATACTACAAAAAACATTTAAAGAAACTTAAAAAAGCACACAAGAATCTTTCTAGAAAGCAGAAAGGCAGCAGCAATTCTTGCAAAGCGAAAATCAAGTTAGCTCGAATGTATGCTCAAATTACCAATGTTAGAGATGATTTTCTGCATAAGCTATCTACTCGATTTGTTAAAGAATATGGGATTATCTGTATCGAAGATTTAAGAGTGGCAAATCTGGTCAAAAATCACAAATTGGCACAAGCTATTTCTGACACTTCGTGGTCTAAGTTTGTGTCAATGCTAGAGTATAAAGCTAACTGGCATGACCGTATTATTCAAAAAGTATCACCTTTTTATCCTTCATCTCAAACCTGTTCGTGTTGTGATTCAATTAATCATAAAGTTAAGGATTTAAGCGTTAGAGAATGGGTCTGTAGTTCTTGTAATACAACTCATTTGAGAGTCAATAACGCAGCAACCAATATATTAAGAGAAGGAATAAGATTATTAGCGGCAAAGTGCAATTCGCGCCGTGCGACGGCGCAAATGGGTCTTGGTGGCTCCATAAGCGAGCAACTAGCCCTTGACACCGCCGTTGGTGCGACGGAGGTTATAAAAAACGCCTGTGGACATGAGGTAAGACTTGGGGTAACTCAAGCACTTGTGAGTGAAGCAGGAATCACGCGACTTTAAGTCGTGTGAGGTTCAATGAATGATATGTATCAAAGTAAGCTTTTCAACCGCACCCAATTACAATTAGCTGCCTGGTATGCCCTGGTATTTGGTTTGCTGCTGGGCTTGTGTGGTATAGGATTAGAGAGAGCCGTTCTCTATGCTCAACAGTATATCTTGCGTCAAAAACTACAATCGTTAGCGGGAACGCTCCATGACAGTATCGAACCTGTTTTAGAACAGCCCGATCAAATTAATCCCAAAGTTAAAACATTGCTACCTGGACTCTGCATAAAAGACGAAATTTGTCAACAGAATAATAGTTCAAGCAGACATATTGTTGGAGTTTTTCAGCAAGTCGGGTACTATCTTCGTTTTACTAAGCGTACTGGTGAATTGCTTGCGACAGTAGGCCAACAGCCAAACGTCGTCAATCGACCCATACCAACCCAGTTTTGGCAGATCTTAGATGATCTTAAAGGTGATCGCTACTATCAAATTTCTTTACCGTTACGAACTCAAACAGGAGAGCCTTGGGGGTATTTGCAAATTGGTCGCTCGCTAAAGGAGTGGGATGACTACTTGGCAATGCTGCGACTTTTTCTTCTACTAGGACTTCCGTTTGTGATGGTAGTGATTGGAGGAGCTAGTTGGTGGCTTTCTGGATTAGCCATGAAACCAATTTATCAATCCTACCGTAGAATGCAGCAATTTACTTCAGATGCTGCTCACGAGCTACGGACTCCTCTTACAGTTCTGCAAAGTGCGATCGAAGAAACGAAACTGGCAGAAAATTGGCCAGAGGTTCATCAGAATTTAGAGATGATGGAACGACAAAATGTTCGCCTGTCTAGTTTAGTAAGAGATTTGTTATTAATTTGTCGGCTCGAACAACCTGAATCAAATCAATTTCAGCCTTGCTGTTTAAACGAGCTAATCGTGGATTTAGTTGAAGAATTAGAAAGCTTGGCAGTTGCAGCCGAGATTACTTTAAAAGCGCAATTACCCATCGCTAAATCAATTATTATCTTGGGTGACGCATTTCAGTTATACCGCATGGTATCCAATTTGATTACTAATGGAATTCGCTATACACCTGCGGGAGGAATGGTAACAGTTAGTCTTGAACACACTCATTACGATGCTTTGATTCAGGTTCGAGATACAGGAATTGGGATCGCCCCTGAAGTCCAATCTCGGATCTTCAATCGTTTTTACCGTGTACAGAGCGATCGCTCTAGAAGCACAGGTGGAGTAGGTTTAGGATTATCCATTGCACAAGTGATCGCCCATGCTCATCGAGGCAGCATTCAAGTTCAAAGTGAGTTAGGTCAAGGCAGTACTTTCACGATTCAGTTACCTTTAAAGTCGAAATCTTACCCAAAAACTTTTTATTCTAAAGGATAAATTTTAAGAACAGATTATGTTATAAAAACACCAAAAAATTAATATTTAAAAGAGGATTAATTAGTCAGTTTAGAGCTAGAGAATTGTTGAAGAAATAATTTTCAACAATCTCTAATTAAAGTTTTACCTAGTAAGCATTCAAACTACTAATTGTCATCATTCGTCTCATGCTCGTTATCTTGAGAGTGGGGAACTTGAATACTACTGCGAGGTCTAGAAGCTTCCTCCATTGCTTCATTATCCTGAGTAGTTTTTTGAACATAGAGAACTTGACCATTACCTGCATCTATATTGACCTCCTGCTGCTCGATCTCGACACTATAAATAAGGTTGCCATTTTCATTGTCTAATTTGACACGTTGAGCTTGACCGCCGACTGCTTTTTCTGCTATTTGTTGAGCTTGTTGAGGTGTAATTTTAGCTAGACGCTGTAATTGTGAGGCTTCTTGCTGTTCTTCTACATCATCATTGCTTTCTCGATCTGTATCTCTAGCTTGTGTTATGGGATATTGATTAGTAATCGGAAAAGCATAAGTATTTTTGAGCCAAAAGCTAATACCTACGAAGCTCAGTAAAGTAACAGATACAATCATTCTCGTTAAGGGTTTCATAGAAGTTAATTCCTGTACATTTAGGTTTGTAATTTTCTCTCTAATGGCTAAATAACAAGAACTTATAAAGAAAATTTGTTAAAGTATTGAAAGCATTTATCAAGGCAATGGATGTAAGGAAAAATACCAAAATGCTCTTACTTTATATTCTTCTTGGCCTAGTAGCAGGTTTTTTAAGTGGTCTAATTGGCATTGGGGGAGGAGTCATTATTGTTCCTTCTTTAGTTTTTTTATTTGGCTTTTCCCAACATGAAGCACAGGGGACAACCCTCGGTTTACTGGTTCCTCCAATCGGCATTCTCGCCGCTTGGACTTACTACCAACAAGGATACTTTAATTTAAAAGTAGCGATTTTAATCTGTTTAGGGTTTTTAATCGGTGGATTACTTGGGGCGAAACTTGCGACAGGTTTATCGAATGTCATGCTCGAAAAAGTCTTCGGTGTCGCTTTGCTACTGATTTCTTTAAAGATGATTTTTAGTAATCCAACTTCCTAATCTGTCTTTTAAAGTTCTTGATATTTAATCTCTAGAGTAAAAGTTAATTCTACATAAAAGAACTTTCTCTAATGAAATCCTCGACTCAATTTTTACTCGTTACTTCATTACTCGGCACACTTGGACTCGGTAGTTTAGCTAAAGCAAATTCGCTTAACCCCTCTCCTGCGCCCATTGCTGTTATTTCGACTCATCAAGTTAAAATTGCCAACAAAACTGATGCAGATCGTGAAGTCAAAGATGCTCGCGTTCCTGCCCCTCTTGCCGAAGTCGGAGAATCGGGCGAAGATATTTACGATATGGCTAAAATCAACAATTGGCAGAAAGCAGCGGCTTCCCTAACGACACTGCAAACATCCACCAAACGTTTACAGACTGAAAATAAAGCTTTAGATGTTAGTAAGCTAAATGCGACCCTACAACAATTAAATACCAGTATCAAAGCCAAAAATCGCGCCGATACAATGCGTTATGCCAATCAGATTACCTTGCACGCGGCTCAGTTGACCGCAGAATATCAACTCAAAGTTCCAATTGAAGTAACCTTACTCGATTATTATGGGCGTGAATTAGAAATCTGGTCAACCGCAGGAAATACAGGACAACTCAAAACAATAGCCAATCAAATGAGTCAAACTTGGAAAACGGTACGTCCAGAAATTATCAGTCACGGTGGCGTTAAACAAGCCAAAACCTTTGATATACTGGTTTTACAGGTCGAAAAAGCTAAATCGGTTTCTGAATATGGTCGTTTAGCGACTCCGATTTTAGATGAAGTTGATAATCTAGAGACAGTATTTAAGTAGCGTCCATGAGAATATTAATCATTGAAGATGACGATCGCATTGCTAAACCATTAGCCGAAGACCTAAAACATCAAAATCATGTAGTTGAGATCGCCCAGGATGGGAAAATCGGCTTAGAATACGTCCAGGCGACGCAATATGACCTGATCCTTTTGGATTTAATGTTACCGCGATTAGATGGATTAACGGTGTGCCAGCGATTACGCGCCGAGCATTTTCAAGGTTTTATTCTTATGATCACCGCTAAAGACACAACAACGGATAAGATTATTGGTCTAGATGCAGGGGCTGATGATTATATCGTCAAACCGTTTGAATTAGATGAACTCGCCGCTAGAATTCGGGCTGTTTCTCGTCGAAGTGCCGAAACCCGTTCTTCGATTTTGCAGTATGGACTTTTGGCATTAGATCCAAATCTGTGCCAGGTCACTTATGCGGGTCAACTCGTCTCATTAACCCCAAAAGAATATATGATTTTGGAGCTTTTCTTGAGAAATCCAAGTCAAACTCTAACGCGATCAGCCATTTTAGATAAACTATGGGAATTTGATAAATTATCGGGAGAAGAAACCATTAGAACGCATCTGACTAATCTCCGAAAAAAGATCAAATCAGTTAGCGGTTCAGAGAATTTTATTGAGACCGTTTATGGCATTGGTTATCATCTCGGCAAATTAACAAATTAAAGTTGTGTTTAACCAAATCCGCAATCGCTTACTGTTTTATTATCTCTTTGTCTTAGCTTCAATTCTTGCAGTTTTTTCGATTTCAGTTAAAGTTTTTTTTACTCGAAGTCTGATCGAGCAAGTACGGGATCGATTAATTCTCACGGGTCAAAATGCCGCCTCTAATGTTGAATTCGAGGAAGACAAGTTTAAATTTGAGGATGATTTTATTAAGCAAAACTTGAATCTAAAACAGCAGTCGATTGAATGGTTTAATCCAAAATCTCAACTCTTTCTGCATCAAGGAGAAGTTTTAATCAATGCTCCTCTTGTTCTGGATCAAACAGTGCAAATTCAATCGGACGACAAGAGAATTATGGCAGTGACATTACCCATTGTCGATAAAGAAGACCAAAAATTAGTTGGCTATGTCAGAGTGAGCCAATCTTTAGATGAATTAGACGAAACAATCGAAGAATTAAACTGGGGTTTAGGCAGTGGGATTACAGTTGCTCTATTATTAAGTGGGATCGGTGGAATTTGGTTAACGCGCCAGGCGATGCAACCAATCGAACAAAGTTTTCAACGCTTACAACAGTTTACGGCTGATGCGTCTCATGAGTTACGCAGTCCTCTAATGGCCATTAAAAGTAATGCGGCAGTTGCCTTAAAATATCCTCAAGGGATGCGAGAATCTGATCGAGAAAAATTTAGTACGATCGCTAGTGCAACCAGCCAAATGACTCATCTGACGGACGATTTACTATTTCTGGCCCGTAGCGATAATCTTCCCACTCCAGAGGATAAAAAGAGTTAATTTAACTGAGATTTTAGAACAGTTGGTACTGCTCCATCAACCGCAAGCCGAGGCGAAACAAATCACCTTCTCTGCTGACTTAGAACCTGCTTTGACCGTTGCAGGAGATCCAGAGCAATTGAAACGGGTTTTTCAAAACCTCCTCAGTAATGCTCTTTTTTATACGGATTTTGGTGGGTGGATCAAGATTTTCGCCCATCAAGTCCAGACTCAAGTTATGATCGAAGTCACAGATACAGGAATTGGGATCGCTCCAGAAAATCTGGCGAAAATCTTTGATCGCTTTTGGCGTAGCGATACATCTCGTTCCTACCATTCGGGTGGTGCAGGAATCGGTTTAGCGATCGTCCAAACTATTATTCAACAACATCAAGGTAACATTACAGTAGAAAGTCAAGTCGGAGTCGGTAGCTGTTTTCGAGTGACTTTTCCTTCAAATTCGTTAAAAAAATAAATCTTCTATCAATGGGTCATTACAATTCACTTTTTAGATTTGTAATAACCCAATTTTAATTTATGAGGCTTGATACCAAGATTGCCGCCATTGCTTCATCTGATCGATCTCTTTTTGTTGTGAGGAGATAATATCTTGCGAGAGTTTTTGAATTTCAGGGCGATTAGATTTATTTAATGCCTCTTGTGCCATAACAAGCGCACCCTCATGATGAGGAATCATACCATTGATAAAACGTAGATCGAATTTAGCATCAGCAGCCCCTAAGTCCATATCCATCCTCATGCTTTTAATTTGTTTTTTTGACATAGACATTGTGTGTCTCATTGAATCACTGTAAGCTACTGGCTTTTCACCTGCATCAGGATACCAGCTTTTTCGCCACTGTTGAAGTTGAGCAATTTCTTTTTCTTGAGCTTTAATGATCTCGTTAGCTAGTTGTTGAATTTCAGGGCGTTTCGATTTTTGTAGTGCTTCTTTTGCCATAATAACAGCACCCTCATGATGCAAAATCATTCCATCAATAAAACGCAAATCAAATTGAGCATCAGCAGGGCCGAGATCCATACTCATACTATGGCCAGCCATTTCATCGTCATGAGATGTCATTTGATTGGTCTCCGTTCTATTTTGAATAAGAGAACAAGAGGTTAATAATCCAATTGTTGTAGCTATAAATAAAAACACTGAAAGCTCAAGAAACTTATTTTTCCACTGTAAACGACTCATTGATACTCCTCACACTACTTTAATCATTCTTGGGATGGAAAACTATTGCTTAAAACTAAAACGACCATTAACTTTTTGACCGTTCACATCGGCTATAATGCGGACTTGGTATTGACCTGATGCTTTTTCTGGTAAAAGGACAGTGTAATGTTTTCCTTCTGCATCATATTTAAAAGTAAGATTCTTCTGAGTACCATTAGGTAATTGAATTTGTCCTGTGACTTTTGAATTGGGAATCGCTTGATGATTGTCTCCTTTTTGTAGATAAAAATCTAAATGAACTCCCTCTTTTCCTTTTTCAGGCACAAGTTCTAGATGATAAGCTCCTTGTTCAACAACTTGACCACCTCTAGATTGCTTTGAAGCTCCCGCCTCAGCAATAACTTGATTACTGAAGGCAAGCACTCGATTAATTTGACTTAAATTACCACTCAAAAAGAAAGCTAAAAAGCTTACAATAATTAAGATACTTTTCATTTTTTTATTCTCCAAAGAAATAGTTTCGTGTTACATTATAAAGTATTTTTTTTCAGAGTAATATGATTTTCCATATTATTTTCCAAAATAATACTTGCTTTTTCTGGTACTAAAAATCGACCAAATAAAGCATATAAGGCTGGTAAAACCAACAAAGTTAAAGCTGTAGAAGTAAAGAGTCCTCCTAAAACAACTACTCCTAATGGCTGTAAAATTTCTTTTCCCGCACCTGTTCCAACAACAACAGGGAGCATTCCCAATGCAGAAGTTAAAGCCGTCATTAAAATAGCTGCTAGTCGTTCCATCGAACCTTCAAAAACAGCTTTTTTTAATGGCAGTCCAGTTGATAGTTTATTGTTGTAGTTATCAACTAATAGTAAACCATTTCTAGTAGCTACTCCAAATAAAGTGATAAAACCAACCATTGAAGCAACAGAAATAATACCACCTCCCAAAGCGACTGAGAAAATACCACCCACTAGAGCCAGAGGCAAGTTGATCATAATCATCAAGGTGGCCGCGATTGATTTAACAGCAAAATACATAAGGATTGTAATGACAACTAAAGCCAGAAGTCCAGACCAAATTAAAGTTTGAGTGGCTTGTTCTTGAGCTTGAAACTGTCCTCCGTATTGAATAAAGTAGCCAGAGGGTAATTGAACTTTTTCTTGAACGGCTTGACGAATATCCGTAATAACAGAACCTAAGTCTCGACCATCGACATTAGCAGAAACAACGATAAAACGTGAAACATTTTCTCGATTAATTGTATTCGGGCCAGTTCCATATTGTACTTTCGCTACTTGAGATAAAGGAATTTTTTGTCCATCTAAAGTATCAACTAACAAGTTGCTAATTGTAGCAATATTATTTCTTGAATCTTCTTGAAGCCAAACCACTAAATCAAAAACCTGTTGATTTTCTAAAACTTGAGAAACAATTCGTCCATTTAGGGCTGTTTCAACCGTTTCAGCTAAATCACCGACTCGAATTCCATAACGAGCGGCGGCTGTGCGATCAAATAGAATTTGAATTTGTTTAATCGGAACTTGAGGTTCTAATTGTAAATCCACTACCCCTGAAATAGTAGACATTTCTGCTTCAACTTCTTGGCCGATCGCCCGCAGTTCGGCTAAATCAGAACCAAAAATTTTGACAGCGATCGCACTTCTAACCCCTGACAGAACTTCATCCATACGATGCGAAATAAATCCCCCAATATTTGCGGCAACTCCAGGAATTTTGTTAAATTCTTGGCGGATGATTTCGATGCTTTCTTCTCGATTCTTGACACCTTCTTCACTCAGTTCTACATCCAATTCAGCAAAATTGACACCGCCGACATCACTATCTCCAGGTGCGCGTCCTGAACGGAGTTGCAGAGCATCAAATCGTGGGTTATTCTTCAAAGCTGCTTGAATTGCAAAGTCAGCTTGATTGGTCGTTTCTAGAGAGACCCCTGGATAAAGTGAAGTGGCAATCACTAAGGAGCGTTCTTGAAACTCTGGCAAGAAAACTCGCCCTAATGAAGGAAGGATAACTAAAGAGGCGACGAGTCCAGCAACGGCAATTAATAAGATAATTTGGGGAAATTTCAAGGAAAATTGTAGGAGTGGACGGTACAAACGATTAAAAAATCGTGCCACCCAAGTTTCATCGGAGGGTAAACGTCGGTTGACTAATAGTAAAGCACACAAAGCTGGAGTCAGTGTTAGAGCCACTACAGTTGAAGCAATGATCGAAAGCAGATAAGCAACCCCCATTGGTGTAAAAATGCGTCCTTCCACACCCGAAAGGGCAAATATAGGGGCAAAAACAACGGCGATAATTACGGTTGAAAAAAGTACACTAACTCGAACTTCTACCGAGCCATTAAAAACAACCTGTAAGGGATTTACTGGGGTTCCAGCCTGTTGATTTTCTCGAAGACGACGGTAAACATTTTCCATATCTACAATGGCATCGTCCACCACCGAACCAATAGCCACCGCTAACCCACCTAGCGTCATCGTATTAATGCCTTGTCCAGTCCAATCGAGTACCATCATGCAGATTAATAAAGATAAAGGAATGGCACTCAGACTTATAATTGCGGTGCGCCAATTCATCAAAAAGAGAATCAGTACAACAGACACAATGATTATTCCATCTCGAAGAGACTCTTCAACATTTTTGAGAGCAGCTTCGATAAAGGTTTCTTGACGAAAAGTTACCGTAACTTTGACATCTTCGGGCAAACCCGCTTTGATTTCTTCCATCGCCGCTTCAATTGCCCTTGTTACAGTTGGGGTATCAGCTTGAGGTTGTTTATTAACTACAACAACAATGGCTTTTTTCCCATTAAGATAGGCATCCCCCCGCTTGAGTTCTGCACCAATTTTGACATCCCCAACTTGCCTGAGTAGTACAGGAATACCGTTACGGGCAGTAATAGCAGATTGACTTAACTGCTCAATTGATTCTAGCCGTCCAACACCACGAATCAAGGTTTCTCGATCTGGAGTAATTAAAAAACCGCCAGGGGCGTTGACGTTCGCCTTAGCGGCAGCTTCACTAACTTCTTGGAGAGAAATATTATAGTCTTTGAGTTTATTCGGATCGACTAAAACTTGATATTGTCGAATATCTCCACCGAAAATGACGATCTGAGTTACCCCAGGAACAGCTAAAAGGCGGTTTTTGACCTGCCAATCAACAATGCGGCGAACTTCCATCAATGAAGTTGTTTCCGACGTAAAAGCATATTTAATCACTGCACCCAAAGGAGAATTCACAGGCGAGATCTGTGGCGTTTCTACCCCTTGTGGAAGTTGCTTTTGAGCTTGTTGTAAACGTTCGGTCACGAGTTGACGAGCGCGGTAGACATCCGTATCCCAGCCAAAAATAACCTTAACGACTGAAATGCCAACGGCAGAGGAAGAACGCACTGTTTCGACACCAGGCGTTCCATTGATAGCACTTTCTATAGGACGAGTGACCAAAGATTCGACTTCTTCGGGGGCTAAACCTGGGGCTTCAGTCTGAATCTCAACTTGTGGCGGTGCAAAAGATGGGAAGACATCAAGTGGCATCTGAGTGAGGACACGAAATCCCCACAGCGTAATAATGACAGAAGCAATTACGACTAACCAACGTTGAGCGATCGACCATTTGACAATAGCATTCAGCATGATTCAACTCTAGAAGCCACTGTAATTTAATGTCACTGATAAAAATGAAATTAGGATGAAATCTGTAAAGTTCCCATCATGCCTAAATCTTCATGATCAAGAATATGACAGTGATAGACAGTTTTTCCAACAAAATCACGGAATGGAATTCGTATTCGTACTGTTTCCCCTCCCCGCACTAAAACAGTATCTTTCCATGCTCGATAGGGTTCAGGTTGACCATTACGAGAAATGACCTGAAAAGGATTAATGTGAAGATGGAATGGATGATCCATGCGATCTGGATCGATATTGACTATTTCCCAATCTTCAACCGTATCAAGCTGTACTTCAGTATCGACTCGCTGAGGATCGAAGACTTGCTCATTAAACATAAAATCCATTCTCATTCCTGAACCCATTGCCATCGACATTTCAATTCGCCTTACGGTTTTGGGTTCTGGCAAAACTTCAATAGGAATTAGTTTTTGGGGTAATGGTAGTGAAGAAACCGAGTCTTTGTAGGAGAGTGTCGCTAGAACCTGCGATTGCGCCTGAGTCCGATTCATCATGCGATCGCCACCCATCATTCCCATTCCATTCATATTACCCAGTCCATCGCCCATCATCGTGCCGCCGCGATTATAAGGCAAATTTAGCAATCGATACTGCCCAGTTTCTCGCTCGCCACGGACTAGAACTTCGGCTCGTTCTCCAAGTGCTAATAATAATTCTTGCAGTTCGACAGGTTCAGCAATCGCACCTTGATCAGTAGCTATAAGGTAAAAAGGATGATTTTCTAAACTCAGGCGATAAAAACGAGCAGGAGACGCGTTCAAAATACGCAAACGGAGTAAACCACCTTTATCAATTAATAAATTAGGATTAACTTGACCATTCACTGTTACTAATGAGCCTTCACGCCCCATCATTAAATCCATGCCGCTAGGGGATTGAATTTGTCCATTAAAGTCTATGGCAAAATCTTGTAAAATTAAAAATTCTTCCTTTGCTGCTTTAACTTCAGGAATTTCATCTAATTCACCTCGAACAATCAGATAAAATACTTATAAAAAACTAACTGATGACTTGATGCAACAGATATTTATCTTGTATTTAACTCAGGGATACTTATCAAAAATATACTTCGATTTACTGAATTAGGCTTTTCTTTTACCTCGGACTGATCGCTAGAATAAAGAAAAAGACTTCACAGCAAACAGACGAGTTTTTCGCTCACTGTTATTTGACTTTTCACTTAGGAAAGGAGAGATGCTATGACGATTATTCTCAATCACACGATCGTACCTGCCCATGACAAGAAAGCCTCAGCCGAGTTCTTTGCACAGATTTTTGGACTTAAGGTTGAATCGGGTATCGGTCACTTTGCGGCGGTACGAGTCAATAGACCTCTTGCGTAAAACACAAAACTGAGTTAAATAAAAAGAAAGAAAATAAACTAGATTAAGTTAATAATGCGTTACAAACAAGCTTTGAAAATGTCTTCTTCAGACTTTAAACGATTATATGGTGTCAGTCAAGAGACGTTTCATAAAATGATACAAGTAGTAGTGGAAGCTAAGGTAGGTAAGCGAGGCTGTCATTCTAAGCTATCGATTCCTGACCAAATTTTACTAACTTTACAATATTTACGAGAGTATCGAACATTTTTTCATATTGCTCAGGATTTTGGCGTTCACGAATCAACAGCTTGTCGGATTGTCAGAAGAATTGAAGATGTATTAATTAAAGAGGAAGAATTCCACTTACCATCTCAACGTCAACTCCAGAAAGATTCGACAAAAATTGAGCTAATTGTTGTTGATGTATCCGAAAGCGAAATAGAACGACCTAAAAAAAAACAAAAACTTTACTATAGTGGAAAGCAGCACTGTCATACCTTCAAAACGCAATTGATTATCAATCGATTGACTAGAGAAGTGATTGGTACGGCATTTGGCCAAGGAAGACAGCATGATTTTAACTTATTTAAGAAAAGCAAAATAACGATGATGCCTTGGATTGAGATTTTAGCAGATAAAGGTTACCAAGGAATTAATCAATATATAAAAGCAAGCTATACTCCTTATAAAAAACACAAAAATAAGCCTTTAACTCCTCAACAAAAGAAGTTTAATTATCACTTAAATTCAGTTAGAGTGAGTCTCGAAAATGTGCTTGGATGCCTCAAAACATTTCGGATATTATCCAGTCGTTATCGCAATAGAAGAAAACGTTTTGGTTGACGATTCAACCTGATTGCTGGACTGTACAACTATGAGTTAAATTTAGGGGCTTAATCAGAATTTCGCAAGAGTTCTATTGTTTCCCAATGAAGTCATCAAACAGCTTGAGGAATTACAATTTACTGAGTTGAAAGTTGTCGGGCTACATTTTCCTACCAATGAGTATGGCAATAAACAGTGGAAAGGAGAAGAAGTGGATTGTACGATCGCCCTTCACCCCATCCCCGATAAAATGGGACAATTAGAAGATAAGCGTGTCATCAAGGCAGAAGGAAAAGTTCTCGCCCCTCTTACGGGTGAATCACCTGCTCTGGCTGTTGATAGCAATTTTTAATTGAGTAGACAAACGTGAGACAATGAGAAAAGTCAAAA
>ERZ1066124.250-NODE-250-length-46692-cov-12.464181_pt1 | contig 46692 bp, 53 predicted proteins | sample MGYA00382771_ERZ1066124 | MGnify/ENA primary metagenome ERZ1066124 (study PRJEB33369, sample SAMEA5778354) | biofilm metagenome | biome: Industrial cooling water; feature: Water cooling tower basin; material: Biofilm | place: United Arab Emirates | collected... | reverse complement strand
ACCTGAGCCTGAGCTTGTTGTTGCATCATCATCTGTTCTTCTGGGGAAGGTGGTTTACCTTCTGGAAGTGGTGCTGCTTCGGGCATAGCGGGCTGTTGTGGGGCTTCTGCTACGAATCTCTCCCACTTCTCCCGTAAGAACTTTCTTGCCAAGTAGCTACTCATTTCGTCCCAGTTCACACGGGTAGCCAGTTCTGGGTTACTGGACATAATAGCCACGAAGTCAGTAGCGTTCTTAAGCTCAAACTCTTTATCTGCTACGTGAGCCGACCCTAGAGGTAATACGTCATAATCATCATAGAGTTCTTCCACACCAACAGCCCAGAAGTCATAGGCTATACCAGCTTGGGGGCTAGGTACTTTTACTACCTCATCCTCAGTAATGAACTGTTGGAGGTGGGTGTACATTTTATGGAGGAAGCTAGTGAGGGAAGTCTGCTCAATGTGAGCAAATATTTTGTTAAGACGGTTTCCCCCCGCGTCCCGTTGGGCTTTAACTTCTTCGGCTGTAACTCTCTCTGCGTCACGTCCTGCGTTCACTCCCAGGTAGGCTCCTACCCCAGTCGTCTTGTCAATACGCTGCTCTAATAACCCCTCATCTTGAACAGAAATAGAGTTGTCGTGCTGCAACTGTAGGGGGGCTATATTCCCCACACTTTCAACCTCCAGTATCTTACCAGGGTACGAGAACAGATTCTCAAGGTCAAGAATACCGTCATTGACGACTTGGTACATTGGGTTAATAGTAATTTCTGATACATCTAGTCGATGGTTCTGAAGAATAAACATTTGGTGAAGTTGTCCGATAACAGGCTGTAATAGTCCAACTCCGTAGGGGCTACCCTGTGTGTTGATGTAGGTTCCCAGTATAAAAGGCTTACCGTCCCAGAAGGGGTTTTGTTCAATACATAGTAAGTGGTCGTTAAGGATAGTAACGACAACATCTTTATACTCAATATCTTCCAGATAGACATCTCCCCAATACTCCCAGAGTTCAATAGTGTCGTTCAGTGTGGCTTCATCTTTCCAGTATTCTAGACCTATCATTCCTTTAAGGTCTTGTCTGTCCTGGTCGGAGTCGTAGTCAATCAAGTTAGTAGGACTGGCTGATAATACCTTTTCTTCCTCCCCTAAGAAATATACTCCACTCCGTATTAATGAAATAACTTCACTCTTACGTTTTCTAATACGACGAACACAGGAGGCATTTTGATACGTGCTGAATGCTGCGTCAGGGTCTAGGAAGAAGTCGAACATATCAACTACTTCAATATCCAGACCGTTCTTAATAACTCTAGGTACTTCTACTACTTCCAGTTTAAAGTCACCAGAGGGCTGACGAACCTTAACATTCTTCTTTACGGGCTGTGTGTCATACCTCCAGGGCATAGCCAGAACGGAAGTCCCCACTACACAGATTTGTCGGCAGAAGATATCCCACCAGTCCTCAAAGTAAGCCTCACTAAGCTTCTTCCGCATGAGGGCTTTTACTCTCTGTAGTTTATCTTTCCATCCATCATTATCCATCGGGGTAGCTGGCTCAAGGTCGAACCAATCGGTGTTAGGGAAGAATGCTTGCTGAAGGTAGGAATTAACCGTCTCTACAAGGTCAAACCCTTTCCCAGTATGAATCTTATGCCTCCAGTCCCCCTCATCCACGCTCTGACCTAGTTGGAGAGCCTCAGCCCGAAGGTAATTGGCTGATTGTGGAGTATTAAAGTAGTGCGCCCAACACGCTTTCCAGAGTAATTCTAAGTCCTGTCGTCTCCATGACCAGTCCTTAATTAAGGAGGTAACGAACGAGACTAACTCTGCTTCACGGTCTTTGATGGACACTTCCTTGTTAGAGTCGGTGTCGAGTACCTGATATAGAAGGTCTTCTTTAACCTTCATCTTCTGGTCTTTATTTTTGGTATTATCTACCATAATCTAATATACTCCTCCGAAGAAGTTGTTAATACCTGAAGGTTTCTTTTTCTTCTTGTCCTCATCAGACTTCGGTTTTGTCTTAGTCCCCTTACTAATCTCCCGTAACATCTCGATAACGTCAGGCACATCATCCTCAATAGTATCGGAGGGGAATAGGTTGAACATATCTTGTAGTTCCCTATTTTGGGCTAAATACGGGGGTAAGAATAGTTGACCGTTCTCTATCAGGGGTTGTAGACCTGCCTCAATACGTTCCTGCTTACTACGGTCTTTAGGGGGTTTATACTCACGAACCGTCACTAAATTAGTGTTCCGCTTGAGACACTCATCCTTAACGTACTTACTCATAGTGAAGGAGAACACGACAGACTCCATATAGACCTGCCAAACGTTCCACTTCTCCGCAACGTCCAGAACGTACTTACTCCATTCTTCGGGCTTCCAACGTCCCCACTTCAAATCAAGTATATATAGATTACCAGCCTGACTAATTCCCCCGACACATATAGCCGTGTAGTTTGCCTTCTTCTTCCTGCTGGTAGCTCCTGCTGCAACAGAAGCCGAACTAGCCGCAGGGTCAATACAAATACGAGGGAAGATACGAACCATCTCATCCCCTTCTCGGACAAGCCAATAATTCGTACCCTTCTCTTTAACAATACTTCCAATCGCGTAGTATTTAATCTTGTCAAAGTATAGGATGAGTTCTTCTTGGACAATGACCTTATTAAGATACTGTCTATACCAGTGCTTAGAGGACATATTTTTCTTCTTAGACGCTTCCACTTTCGCATCCCAACGTTCCTCCCACTCGTATCCGTCAGTATTGTTATCTCCGTTTCTATAGATGTTCCGTTCGTAATACTCCCACTCATCATCGTCAGATACCCCAGTAGAAGGCACTTGTAGGGGGTCTTCTACTCCGCAGAAGGCTTTTATCTCCCCATACCAATCCCACTTAAAGTATCGAGTTCCATTGACGACTACCTCATCCCCTACGTGACACAGGAACTTAATTCTCTCCTGGTATTGTTTACTTCTAGAGAGGGGTTTAAGGAGGTCATAGAGTTCTTGGTCAAAAAACTGAGGGTCAAGCACTGAAAACCCATCGTTCTTCCAAGTATCTAGTCGTTCCTTCTTGTCCTCGGTGTCATAATTAGTAAAGTCAATAATGTCGTCATAGTGCAGAACATCATAATGGAATCCAGTAGATGCGGAACCTGCACAACCAACCCCGATAGTAGGGTCTTTTGTAATAACATCTCTTAATACCTGTATTTGGTTTTGGTTCCAGACAACCTTCTTATCGGAGGCTTCTGTGTCATATGATAAGTCATCCTCATCCAGAACGTACATAGCGTTCCTTTCTTGTTTACGGGCTGATAAACCAGCCTTCTCCATAACAGGAATGAGTCGTACTCCTGGGTAGTGAGGACGGTTATTCCAGACGTGTTCTTGTAACCAGGGGTCTACGAGGTACTGTTGAATTTCCCTCATGATAGCCTGACCTAGTTCCTTACGTCCCGTACCTATGAAAATACGAATATTAGGGTTAACGTAGATACGGTGTAAGTCCTCCAAAATAGAAAGAGAGGTCTTTAAGTGACCCCTACTGACTATCCGCGCCCGCTTTTTGTACTTCCAGTAGGACTCCTCCATTTCTTTATGGAAGCGTCCATACTCAGAAGACCCCCCGTGAAAGTTTATAATATCAGCAAACTTCCACAGGTCTGTAAGGGCTTGTATTAATTCCTTCTGAGAAGGAGGTGTACGATTCTTCTGTGTCTTCCGAGGCATATGATTAGATGGTTCCAGGTTCAGCAGCCGTCAGAGCAGCCGTCGCTACAGGTCTGTAGTTAATGAGTTCTTCAACAGGAGTGTATGGGAATACTTCACAAATAATGTAAGCATAGTGAGTATTCCCAACAGTTACACCAGTGATAGGAATCTCTAACGCTGTTACCGAGTTGTTTGCTGTTGGGGTATAAGATGCACCACCTATAGCTGCTCCAATAATACCACCCGTATACGTTACAGCCCCCGCCGTATCTACAGAGTAAGAACCTACTTCTGTGGCTGTCCCTACAGTTCCATTAACGTTGGCGTAAACTGTCCATAAAATACTACCTGTGGCTGTCCCAGAAACGGGAGTAGGTAAGTAGAGAACCTGAGAACCGTACTGGTCACGAGGTCTAATAGTTGTAGCTGGTACAGAAGCTTCTGCCACCCGAAATACTTTTCTGAACGGGACAGTCTGACTTGATTTTTGTTGAGCCGAGATAGCTGCAACTTCAATTTCTCTAAACGTTTCGTGTCCATTAAAAGGCATTATTTTTATCTCTCTTTAGCTAAAGAATATATTTGAATATCCGTATGGATTTTGTGAGGTAGTACCGTCTCCGAAGACAGCTTGAGTAGCACCACCCCGTCTTCGTAGGTTCGATAACACCCCGAAGGTCGCTTGTGAGGACGCACGATTATAAGACCTCCCCAAGTCCTTCAGTTTCTTCTGAGCAACCATATCAGAGGACTGTTGGAAACGTTCTTGGTTCTCCTTAGCTGTCTGTGCTGCCTTAGCCTGTTCAGCTAGTAACCCCTGTATTCTTGCTCTCTCGTCTGCTTCAGTTTGTCGGGCTTGACGGCTCTCCTGTAAGGACTGGTCAAAAATGCCCTTCAAGCCCTCTAGTTGGGATTGATACCCCGTCTGGAGAGTACCAATTAAGTCACGGGTACTATTTAAACCAGCTTGCCACTCCCTTCTTAGTTGGTCAGTATACTGCTGGTAGCCAGCAAACATATCAGCAGCCTTCTGTTGTTGGTCTGCTTGTTGTTTGGCTAACTGGTTAAAGAGAGTATCTTGACTATTGGTGAGTTGTTGTTGGTACTCCGCCATCTGCTTCTGATAGTTCTGTACCAGTTGCTCAGTAGTCACGGGGGGAGTACCAGCAGGAGTAGTAGAAGAAACACCAGCTTGAGTAGCTAGTTGCTCCTGTATTTTCGCTATCTCCGCATTTGTTCTAGCTTGACTTTCCACACTAGCTTGAGCCGTCTGCGCCATACCCTGTTGAGTATTCTGAGCAGCCCCTTGAGCCTGTACTTGAGCAGCCTTCTTACGCTGTTCCTCCTGAAAGGTATCATCCTGATATTGTTTAACGAACTTATTGTAAAGGCTCTCCGATAGAGCATACACAGTAGGTTTAAAACCAGTATCCCGTTCAGTATATCTACTCAACCCATAGTAATTATACTTAGCCCCCGCGTCAGGCTCTTGACCTGCTCGTTTTTGGAAGTAGTCAGGCTTCTTAGAATAAATCTTCTTGAAGTCATCATACGTCCACTTATTGTCATACCTCGTGAACTCCATGTCTATTCCTCAAATAAACTCTGTAGTGCTGACATACGAGTAGCTATACGCTCACTGGTCTGAGGGTCAAACATAGGTTTGTTTAATACGGTGAATAACCCCTGTTGCTTGGCTTTATAGTTTTCAGTGGTAACGTTCTGGTAGTTCTGAAGAACACCAGTAGTAGCCTTAGCCTGATTAACCTCAATATCACCAAGTTCTTTTTTACTCTTACCAGCCTTCGAGTAGGCTTCTAACGCCCTTTCCTTCATTGGGCGTAGCTGCTCTCTTATTTCGTCCTCATAACTATCTAAATCTTTCTGTATCTCCAATTTTCTTCTCTCTACTTTGGCTGTATTAGCGTCCATCTTGGACTGTGCTTTGCCCGCGCCACCCATTAAGATTCCTCCTTACTGTCTTTATTCTTCTTAGCTGCTCTACTACGCGCTAACCCCTCTAGCCTACGCTTCTCACGTTCTCTGGCTACCCGATGTTGTTGTAGGTAGGCTGCAAACTCCACTGAATACTCACTCTTTAAGAACTCCATAAGGTCTTCGAGGCTAACCTTGTGGTACTTCATTAACCGTTGAATTTGGATGAGGGTATTATTTTTTAGACGCTCTTTAAACTTATCCCGCTTGACATCTGGAGTTAATTCTTCACTACCGAGCAACTCTTGTTTGTCTTCCATATTTATTAATACAAGGAGAAAAGGGGCTAATTATAATGATAACAGCCCCAGGAAACAATCGGAAGACACATACTACACTATCAGTATCACTCTACACCCACGAACAAAAGTTAAAAAACATAAAAGTGCTTGCTGTACTGGAAATAGCCCGTAACGCTACTCCTGTAGTTTCTACAAAGATAGCTTTGGGTAAGTGTAAGGAACGTCCAGCACTAACCGACCAGACAAAATCCCCATTAGTTGTAGTCCCTACCCCTGTACCCAGAATAGCCGCATTTCTCGTATTAAATCTTACTGTTACGTTGTTCACCCCTTGTAAGACAGTTACTAGAACAAAATCACAATTACTTAAAGCTGTATACGCCGTACTATCAAACGTTAATGAGGTTTCCGAAGTCCCTACATTATTAAAGAAAATACTACCATCAACTGTAAATTCACCTAATCTCGACATATTATGTTCCCCAATTACACACTATAAAACTCCATAAAGGAGCGTTGGCACTACCAATTCTTCTACCTGTTCTGGTACTATTAGATGTCCCAAATAAACTAATTGGTAAATACAGGGGGGAATGGGGGCCTGTCTTCCAGACGGCGTTACCCGCAGTTGTTGTACCAACACCAGGGGCTAGTAATGACCCTGACCCACCATCTCCTTGACAATCAAAGTACCCGATGGTAATTGAGTTGTTAGAAGTAGTAGCCCAAGTTACCATAACAAAGTCTGAGGTGGAAACAGCCGTCTCAAGAGCGTTATCGAACAAGTAGTTATCTTGTATGCCACCAGCGTTAAGGTAATACCCCCCATTAACTGTAAAGTTACCAGGACGGTAAAGACTATCTGTATTAGACGACCATGAACAGAAAACTAAATCTATAATAATCTCACTGGAAGCAGAAGAAGATACAGCTACCCTCCCTGTCCTAGTTGAGTCGGAGGTACCAAATAGACTAGCGGGAATACAAAGAGGAAAGTGTAAACCTACCCCTCCAAAGTCGTCATCTCTATTTACGTCATTCCCACCCCCAGAATTACCAGAGTTAGTTGACCAGACCACGTTCTTAGCTGTCGTAGTAGATGTAGTGCCTGTAATAAGGCTTCCAGAACCACTATCTCCCTGTAGGTCAAACCTCATGTTACTTGAGTTGTTTAACAAAGGAGAGTCCGCGTCATTCGTTGTAGAACAACACGTAACTAATACGAAGTCAGAAGACCCTACGGCTGACTGGGCTGTGCTGTCTAGTAAGAAGTTACTCTCTGTTCCAGTATCTCTCCTAAAAGAATAACTACCATTAACAGTAAAATCCCCATACCTAAACGGATAAGTTGTAGGGGCGGAACCATTGACACCATAATAGAACATTGAATGAAACACCAGTTTATTCCTCCCTCGTATTAATACAAAGAATAAACATTATGACGCTGTGAACCTCCCGAAGACTACCCACGTATCCGTTGCTACTTTTTTAATACAGCAGCCAGTATGTTGTGTTCCAATAGTCACAGTGGTAGTGACGGCGTTCGTACCATCGTGTCCATTTAACGTGACTCCGCTACCTTCAGTGATAACCACACTAGCGTTACTTCTCCAGAACTCTATTTCAGTTCCTATGTTGAAGGCTGTTGTAGAGTTGGGTGGGATTGTCCACGTAGTTGTACTCGCGTTCGTCATGTACAAGAAACTATTCTGGTGAGTAGTCCCTAAAGTCTGTGCGCCAGTAGATGATATGTTCTGATTGGTGAGGAATACTCTAAGAGCTTGGTCGAAGTTAGCTATCCCCTCAATCTCATCAAGGTCTGCTGTCGTAGCTGCCCCTACTTGAAGGTTTCCAGAACCATCAGTCTCGATTACCCTACTCGCCGTATAACTTCCGTTAAGGGCTGTCTTCAGGTTGGTTAGAGTAACCTTATTAATGTCAGAACCAGACACGTCATAGAACATCATCTCATCAGCTAATACGGGGGTATCTGCTGCCAAACCTGTAATGTTCAGGGAGAGTGTTCTGTTCGCTGACAAATCACCCCCACCAGCCAGGGGCGCGTCTGTCCCTATCGTCCTCGTATTAGGGGGCTTCGCATCTAATTGGGTTTGGATAGCACTGGTTACACCGTTAACGTAGCCTATCTCCGTACTGGTTGTTGTAGCTACTGAGAGATTACCAGAACCGTCTGTAACCACTGCCCGACTAGCTGTGGATAGATTGTTCGTAAATGTCTTTATCTGCGTTCCTGTGACCTTCTGGGAGGCAGCACCAGTATCTATCTCAAGGACATCTGTCCCCGCTAGACTCGAAGCTGCCACTAGGTCACTAATCTTTAAATCCGCCATTAGTAAGTAACCCTCCTATCTCCACTTTGGGTAATACGAGTGTCTAATAACTGAGTAATACGGACGTTAGTAATAGGGGGCGTTACTATACCACTGACAGAAGACCCCCACATATCTAGGGCGGGCATAGGGAGCATTAGTAATGTTCGTCGTCTTCTATCTGTCATCCTACACCCCTAAGTTCGGAATATGTAGCAGGTAAACTTCTATTCCCGTTCCGTCCACAGCGTCACTACTGACACCCGTTAAGTTAGGGAGTCCATAAAATAGTAAGTACCTTTGGGATTCAGCACCAGCACCGAGTGTAAAACCAAAACCACTAGCAGCAGCCGTCCCGTCAATATTAATATTCACTATTTCAGTAGCGTGGTTATTAATCAACAGTACAGCGTTAGCCTTCCTTCTACTGGGGGTAATAGTAGGGTAGGTGATAGCTGAACTCGTACTCGTTACAGTGTAGGTGAACTTGTGGACTAGAACACCTGGAACAGTTAAGTAGGACATTATTTTACTTCACTCGAATAGATAACAGATACTTTACCAGAGGCGTGGGGTACTCCTACCATCACGTACTCCTTCTTACCACTAACAGCCACACCAGTAGGGGAGTAGGCTTTGAACGTTCCTTCAGTGGGGTTTCCGTTCTGGTCTAAAGTAGTCTCGTTCTCAACGTTGATTAATACACCATGTTTATCATCAGGGAAGATAACGAACGTACCAGTCAGTGAGTATTCTTGCCCAGGCTCTAATAAGATAGCGTGGGTGCTGGCGGGAACTGAGAATGAACAGAGGGAGGTGCAGATGGTCTTCATATGGTTATACTACGGGGCTTTCTACTGTGGGAGGACTCCTTAATTTTAACAGTATTTAAGGAATATTCTTTCGTATTAATCTTCCAGTAGTGTCATTTTTGTAGGTGTCTTAATATACATATAACCAGTGAGAATTTCCCCCCCATTCCCGTGTGCATATGGCGCACTCTGCTTGCCTGTGTACCTGTGGGTATTTGTGCCTACTCGTAGGTAGTTCTGCCTACTGGTTAGAGAAGTGTTCGCTTATGTAGATATAGTGTGTAGGTAGGAATACTTACTAATGTAACTCTCCTCTTTCCTACACTCTCTATACGCACTCAGCCTTCTATCCGTTTCTACTCACAGAAGCCTCTATATAGTATATCCAGAGCAGAACTCAGCCTGTGCTTCGTTACTGTCTGGATATGTTTGCTTTCTCTCTCAGTCATTCGAGACATTCCAAAGTCAAAAGAAACAGGTAGTATACTACTTTGTCTACTACCTGTCTCTCATTCCTTCGAGTATATTATATGTGGCGTTCTTAATATATTTGTACTGTGGTTAGCAGGGAACCTCAAAAACTCATTGTATAGGGAGTGTCAAGTTCTTTTTTAAGTTTAACATATTATTCTCTGTATTAACAAACTAAGTAAGTATACTCACTAGAATAATTATGGTGAGTTTCACTATATTAAGCAAATAGATAAACTTTAATACGAGGGAATAATGTTTCTAGGCTTTTATGTAACAGTTTTAAAAAAAGTGTTGACTATTTCTGGAGGTTTTAGTTATTGTGTAGACATAGAGAAAAAGAAAACAACTGAAGACCTGAAGGACACAGAAAGACAAACCCGAATAAGCCAGTAAGGATAGGCACAAAGGAAGAACCGAACTAAGAGACAACGGAGACAAGGTAAGGGGTTGGGTGACACACAGAAACACGCAGCATCCCACTAAACGGTACACATGAAACGCCTCTCTTACCATCAGACGGATAGGGCTTAGTCGCTTACCTTCATCAAACAAAATGTTCTTTATAAAGCTTTGATACTCGGTATTAACACCTAGTTAGTACCGAGCATGAGAGCTAACCTCTCTAAGTAATACTAGAAGACACAAAGGACTAAAACAATGAGCGTACACACTCAATTACAAGCACTGAACTCCATGTTAGACGGAGCGTTCCTAGTTACTATGGTCGCTCTAATAAGTTGGCTTGCGAATAGTTTTTACTTGCACGTATTAACATTAACTAGAAAGCCCATCAATCCAGACAATATCCTATCTGATATACCATTTAACGTAGAGCTTGCCAAGCACGTTCTAGATGACCTTATACAACACGCTAAAGAGCAGGAAGACATGAAGATTAAACCAGTTAAAAAGTTATCCGCTATCATTAACGACCTAGAGCAACCTGTTAGAATCAAACCTACTGAAGCTAACTTACAGGCTCCTTATCAAGAGGAACCACTCACAGTAGTCAGAACCTACACTATCAGACAGCTTAAAGCACTGGCTAGTGAGCAGAAGGTTAAAGGGTATTCTAATATGACCAAAGCTCAGTTGTTAGAAGTCGTACAACTACCTAGTTAGTACATAATACAGAGGACAATAAACAATGACTAGATTAGGACTGATACAGGAAGAATCATTCAATAAGTACATGGAAGATGGAGGGTTCGTACAAGAAGTGCCACATGACACAGGTTATCTGGTTCCTCTCCATCATTTCACCTTCGTATTACCACACACTGACAAGCTAAGTAATGACACTATGTACCATCTTTACATGATGTATTCCTGCTTTGTCAGACAGCACATGATAATGGACTCTGAAAGCTACCTAGCTTGTTCTAATGATGACACAATGTTCTTACTGAGAGTAGTTCATTGGTTTGAGGAATATGAGGACGTTATCTGTTTCCTTAAGCAGAATAACTACGGTGAGACTGACTTCTATAGTCTTGCTGGTATGGCTAACCACGAACAAGGACACTTTGAATAAAACATAAAGGAAGGAAGCCCATGACACCACTATACTACATCGGATATCCACAGTACAGAGTAATGAGAGCCTATCTTAAAGTTGTTGGTATTACCTACAGTAAACCACCTAAACGGGAACAAGTTGAGCATGACTTTACATTCCAATTCTGGTCTGATGAGGTTGAGAAGTTCTTAATACCACTGGATGTACACAAGAAAGCTATCTGGTAGTTTGTACGGGCTAGGCTAACCACCTAGTCCATTACAGCCTACAAGGTTGTTAACTTACTGACAAGAAGGAACTAAATATATGCGTTGCTACCCTTTAGATAAAGAAACATTCATCCACTACGTCACCGATAATAAAGGTTTCTCACAGGGTTTAACCTATGAGTATGGTTATATGGTAGCCCTACAGGGATTTGAAACAGTAGTCAAACAACAGACAGAAGACCTCGATATGCTCTATAAAATGTATCGGGCATACTTCGGCTCAGTTGTTGCACGTCTTAAAAAGAATCCTGCCCTCTATTTAGGATGTTGGTGTGATGGTAACGATGTCTACTTTGACCTATCAGAGTATTACACACAACAGGACGTAGCCTTACAGGTAGCTAGAGACAGACAACAGTTAGCTATCTGGTCTATTCACGCTAAAGAATCTATTTACATGAAGTAAGGACGTTAATCATATGTTACGCTCACTCTTATTAGTTGGCTTGTCCATCATTTCTATATCTTCTCCTGTATTCGCCGTTCCTAACGATGTCATAGTAGGACTCATGGAAGCAGGGGTAACAGTAGTAGCTAACGTAGATTGTTCAGATAAATCTGGTTTACAAGGTTCCTACAACCCACACACGCAGGTAATAACTATGTGTGAAGGTGTAGAGAACTACAAAGAAACTCTCTATCACGAAAGTATTCACGCCTTACAACACCTGATAGATAATAACCCTGAAGATATGGGGACACTCTATGGGTTAACTGAGTTCTGCACACCTATGACCTACGAAGAATTCACTAATTGGTCTACTTACCAAGTGGATGAATTCGCTAGAGAGGTTGAGTTTGTAGCGTGGTCTTGTCAGAATGACTATGAAGTAATCGAATATATGTGGTATGAATACGCAAAAAATAACTAACGTTATCTACCTATCTGTTTTCGCTGTATTACATGGGAGTGTGTTTATCATTCCCGTATTTTATCAACTCTACCAGACACCAGTTACCTACAAGAACTGTAAACCCTATCAGTATTACGGTACTGACAAGAATAATAAAATGTGTGAAGGCTTCTTCACCTACTAGAATAAAAGGATGCAAACATATGTCTACCACACTACACAGTATGACACCCTCTCAAAAGAATATCCTCAAAGTATACTTATCCGCTTCTGAGTTTGAACTATTAGAGGGGCGCGAATGGTACGGAAAGGTAAATAGTCTTTGTTACAGACTGGCTACCAAGTACGATTTATCTATTATGCAGACAGTCGCAGCGTTCGCAGCACTCAGTCCTAATATTACTTTCAAACAGAACGTAAAGGGGTTAGAAAACCTACTGGCTGACTGGCAAGCAGGCGACATCTCAGAACAAACTAACAAGTATACAATGTACAGTCAGAACGCTAAGAAAGCTATCAAGTTCTTAGAAGATGTAGTAGAGGCTTCATTGTTCGTTTACTCTGACGTATTAACCATAGCGTCAGGTCACAAAACAGTTAGCTTTGCTTACAACATCCTGAACGCCCATAACTCATCAGATAATATGGTCTGTCTGGATAGATGGGCTTACCGCGTTGCTAACCCTGACTGTGAGTACAAAGGACTAAGTAAAAACCAGTACAACAGACTAGCTAATGACTACCGAGTAGTAGCTAATCATCTGGGTCTTAAACCTTCAGAACTACAGGCTACTTGTTGGGTGGTCATCAGAGGAGAAGCTTACTAATATGTACACTAAACATGATATCCGTGACCTTATTCTAGCTAATGCCCTAGTAATCTTCGGGTTTATTGGCTTGGTAATCGTTTTTGACCGTATGCCCACAGACACAACCGTACAACAAGGAAGACAAGTATATGAAACTATCTACACTCATCAGCGTACATCGAGATGACCTCCAGTATTCAGAAGGTCGCGTTACCCTTAAATTAGGCTCCCTAGAGCTTGATAAAATCAATAGCCTAGTGAAATACCATCAACAGAGAGCAGGAGGCAAGGAAGCCCTTATAACTATCAGAGAGGCTCAAGCTCATGAACACCTGCACCTCTGGAATATTCACAAGAGTAAGAAGTATCAAACACTTGTAGTAGAAATGGAGTTTAATGAAGATGATTAGTACCTACCTTATCCTCGTATTACTAACCTATTTTGGAGCATTCACGTTCGCAGTATTAATTAAAGATGTCTAGTAAAGATAAATACTGTACTGGCTGTAAACAAACCCTCCCAATCAGCCAGTTCAACAAGAACAAATCTAAACCCGATGGGCTGTCTAACGTATGTAAAGAGTGCGCGAAGGCAGCCTTTAACTCTTGGAGGGATAGGAATAGGGAGAAATACCTACAGTATAAGAAGGACTTCTATAAGGAAAACCCTGAGAAGTTCAACGACTACAAAAAGACTCAGTATTACGAACGCAAGTACGCAACCTCTCAAACTGAAGTGGACAAACTTAAGCTTAGAGGTTGTTTTGTTTGTGGGGGGTATTCACGCCTACAAGTAGACAAGGAAAACCCTACACTGACTATACTATGTTCACAATGTTCTGCAACAGTAAGGAAACATGACGAAAATGAACTACTCTTACTACAAGATTTTCGGGTGCAACAAGTTAAGCGAGGCGGATTTCATTGAGTACCAGACCGAAATCTGGTGGGAGGAATACGGCTTCTATGATTACGCCTATGGTGGCATAATACCATCCTATAAGAATGAGGATGCTTATCACCCTCTATTACTCGGACACTACGAGTACATCACATCGGACGAATTAAACTTAGATGAGATTAGTTACTAACATGACACATCATACATACTACCCAATCACCAACATCTTAAAAGAACAACTGGTCAGCAAGATAAACAAGCGGGATGACCTACGTGATTCCTTCCTAGAATTTAGTGAACGTCATCAACTTCCTAATAGTGGTAACTGTGAGATGTCACTTACCCAATTACGCTCACTAATCGTAGGGGACAATCTGCTGGCACAATTTGACATCATTGAGGGCAAGGTTGCAAGCTTCCTAAATGATAATCAAGTCGGCTTCCTGAACGTTAACAAACTCTATGATGATATCGTTGTGGGTGTCGTTATCGGTGAGTATGAACCTGCTCAGTACGATGGATACCAAGACTTTGTTGACGAAGGACTACTACGCGCTATCAAAACCCTTGATAACGAGGGATTCAATGAGTATATGCTAACGATAGCTGGCAGACACCGTATCGTTGGACTAACTACCGTGTGTGACATTCTAGGTATTAATACGGACTCAGTAGTTATAAACGTACTGGTAAAGACTTACGAAAATTATAACGACGCTGCTCTAGCTGTCCTTTGTGCCAACAAGTCAAGAAGTATGACACCTGCTGAACGGACTAACTGTATTGTCAACAGTAAGGGTATTAATACTCTAAATATTAGTGACCTATCCTCACACGCATCCACGGGTATTAAGAACGCTAAGGAGGCATTCGCTATAGCCTGTGTGAACTTTGTAGACACCAATAAAACTACCCTAACTAAAAATACGGTAGCCACTGTAGCCAGAACATTCATTACGAACATAGGGAAAACTAAGTCAGGTAAGAAAGTTATATCCTACCTATCAGATGAGAAGGTTTTAAATGCGTTGGTGAACGTTTTTACACGACTCCTTACCGACACATTCGGACATACTAACGTTGCTCGTAACGCCTCTGATGTGGGACGTAGACTGGCTGAGAAGTACCTTAATGATACCGTAACCGTGAACGCTATTATCGTTAACAAGATGGTAAACCATGAAGATGAAAGCGACCAAGAAGATGATGATACACCAATCACCATCACCCAAGCACAGCGACATTCCGATGAATATGCCTTCTAGGGTTGTGCGTGGTCTTAATACAGAAGAAGATAATGAGGGCATTCTTGAACAGGTGTCCTCTTTTCCTATCAGAGAAGACCAAGCAGGTATGACCCCAGAACAGCGTAAAATCGTCAATGAAATCATGGATAAGGTTTTCGCACAAATGGAAGCCGAGGGCATGAGGATTAAACCGAAGGGGGGAACATGGACGACAAGGACTTAAAGAGACAGAATTACGCTCAGTGGCTCAGACAACAGAGAGCCTTAGAGCGTGAACTTGCCAGAGTAGATAAGGAGGAATGGGGGCTTAAGGAGCAGGTACACATCAAGACTACTCAGGAGTATTTGAAGCTCCCTGAAACCCCACCTATAGAGTTGGCTGTATTACCAGAGGAGGAAGCCAAGAACAGGAAGAAGCACGACAAACCTTATCAGAACTCTCTCTACAAACCTAAGCGTAGTCGTGAGAAAGCCAAGAAGAAAGAGCGCGAGTATGACGACTACTGGGAGAAGTACGGAGAACTTGACGAGAATGGTAAGCGTGTCAAACCTATTAACACTGATACTAAGGCTGAACGGTATGAGCGCACGAAAGCTTATAATCGGGCGTATTACCACAGAAATAAGGAGAAGTGTAAGAAGTCCCATGATGAATGGATGGAGGAGAACAAGGAAAAAATGAGGGAGTATCATAGAGAATACGCCCGAAAACGTAGACAGAAAGAGATTGAGGAGGAGAATAAAAAGTACCAAGAAGTTACCGTAGAACAACCGAAAGGAGACTGGCATCTTAGACAGCCCTCAGTGTTCCGAGTAGTAATTACAGAAAACGGTTGTAATACGTGCGGAGATAAGTCGGCAGTTTATCTATTTAAGAATGATAATAAGGAGTATACAGGATGTTTATGTCAGAAGTGCCTTAATACTTATAAGTTTATGGAACAGAAGGAAACAGACTGGATATTCAAAATTAGAGAGTATCTGAGGAATAGAAACCGTGAAGCACACGAACGCACACCTAAGAGGTAAGTACATGATAACGGTGCAGGATACCTACAACCTGATAGACCGTTACATTAAGCACGAGATAATAAGTGAGGAAGAACTACAAGCAAGCTGGTTAGCCTGTAATGATATTGTTTCTCGTATTAGTAGAAAACACTTCTATAAGCGACAATCCTTCGGCTCTACCCAGTGGTACTCACAATTACAGGGAAAGTCCATCAAACAGTATGACCGTCATACCGAACGGGTTATGATGTTCATCCAGTTCCTTACAGAAAATATTGATGACCCAGTACCACTAAATATAGACCGATACACCAAACGATTTATGTGGTTAGAATTTCTACTTACCTGTAAATGTTATGGGATTAACTTAGGGCTAGAACACTTACCATTAACCAAGCAAGCTAACACTAACCTCGTTCGGGACACTGTAACTATGCTTCGTATTCATCGTGACATAGGCTTTGACAAGTCAGTTGATGAGGTTATCGTCAAGTACGCCTACGAGATGGTTAAGAAGTACAATAAGTTCCCGACTCTAGCTAAACTGAACCTGCTGGCTCAACGCTATATTAACTACATCGAATGTAGACGAGTCACTAACCCAGTTCTAGCGTCTGAACTGCCCGAAGACCTTTTCGAGAAAATACCCTATGTAATACCCTACACAGAGGAACAATATGAAGAATATAAAGAACTTGTTAAAGATGTCCTACTGGACTACAGTGTTTACGCGAGTGCTTAGAAGACCTCCGTCCTGTGAGGTCATATACTTACCGAGAAGTGAGAGCAACATTCTAGATGACGATATCTGGATATTCTTTACGCGCCCTGAGTCACCCCTAGAATGGGCTGTAAGCCTCGTTGGAGTCCTGTTAGGTAGAAACGCCCTAGCTGTCTCTCATGTCTGTGTAGCCTTCAAGGATATACACGGTGAGATGATGCAGATAGACATTACCTTCGATGGAGTCATGGCGTACCACAATGAGAACCCATTTAGGGATGTCCACTTAGGGGTAAGAGTCCCTTTCAGTTCTGAACAGAAGCGAAGAAAATGGGCGCACACGATGATTACTGTAATGGAAATGGACTTACACGTACAGCGTTCCGACTGGTGGCGTTGGTTAGTTGAGTTGGATGTCAATTTTTCATGCACATCTTTCGTTAACTACCTGCTCTACTCTGTCAACCAACATATTGACCCAGATGAACTCTTGGAGAAGTTAATACATGAAAACAGAAGAACCAGAACAATCTTACAGAATATGTCGGGATTGTCAGATAAGTAAACCATTAACGTCAGAATTTTTCCAGAAAAAGCACTGTAGTCGTAATGGTAAACACTATTTTTATAACCGTTGTAAAGCCTGTCATAACCCTATTGATAGGAATATACACTATAAACGGTCTTATGGGATTACCTACGAAGATAAACTAAACTTAATACAACAACAAGGAGGTGTTTGTTATATCTGTAAGTCGCCTTTCAAAAGTCCTAAACTATCTCATGTAGACCATGACCACCGTACAGGAAAAGTACGGGCTATCGTGTGCGTAGATTGTAATCGAACACTGGGGGTAGTGGAAGGAGTAGACCTGACAGTATTTACTAACTACATAAAAGAAAAAGGAGGGCTACCTAAAGATGAAAGATTACGAGGATGATGTTAAGTATTTCTTACGTCATGACCCCTGTCCTGTTTGTGGGTCTTCTGATAATGTGGTGGTTTATTTTAATGAGCGACTACAAGCAGAAACCTACTTTTGTCAAACGCCGAAATGTACATATAGATTAAGTGATGCCGATGTAGCAAAGAAGAAAACTATGTACCAAGAAAGAGAAGGATTAAAAATTATACCCCTCAAGAAAAGAGGGATTAGTGAGGATACCTGCAAGAAGTACAACATTAAAGTTGACTTAGAATCTGGTGAGTATGTTTTCCCGTATTATGACATTAACGGTCGGTTAGTAGCTTGTAAATATCGGACACTCGATAAACAATTCTACTGGGAAGGAGACACAAAAAGTATACACTTCTTTGGTTCTAATACAGGAAAACATGGTAAAAGCCTCCTTATCACTGAGGGGGAGCTAGACGCTGCAAGCGCATCCCAGATGACATCATTCGGAATGGTTGTGAGCGTCCCTAATGGCGCACAGTCAGCAGCTAAGTTCGTTAAGAGTCATCTACAGTGGGTAGAGGAATTTGAAAAGGTCTACATCTGTTTTGACGGTGACGAGGCTGGTAAGCTTGCCACTGAGGAGACAATGAACCTAATCAAAATAGGGAAAGCTTATCGGGTCGTATTACGGAGAAAGGACGCTAACGAGTACCTACTAGAAAATGACGCGGAGAGATTCAAGAAGGATGTATTTGACGCTAGACCTCTTGTGTTTGATGGTGTTGTCGGTAAGGATACACTATATGACTGGGTATTTAATACTCTTTCTGGTCGTGTAACCACCTACGAGAAGATAGGTAATACAGGAATAAGAAACCTAGACCGACTTTTTCACCTCAGAACAGGTGAGCTTACCACACTATTCGCTGATACCAGTGTGGGTAAGAGTAGTGTACTGAGATGGATAACCTCAAACCTTATCTATCAAGGTATTAAGACTATGGTTATAGCGACTGAAGAACCCCCGAAGGTTTGGACACTGAAGGTAGCAGGTATGCTACTCGGTAAGTCTATATACTCATCCGTTCCTGATGACGTGGCTGTTAAGGTTGCGGACTTCATGAAGGAAAACTTTGTAGTAGCGAACTACACTGGTACGGTGTCAGTGGATAACCTCGGTACTGTGGTTGAGTACGCTGTCAGGCAGGATGACGTTAAGGTTGTTATCTTCGACAACATAACAGCAGCTACAGCCGATGACCCTAATACGGTGACAATTATTAGTCAGATGATGTCAAAAATGAACGCTCTGGCTAAACAGTTCGACATTCACATCATTGTAGTATCCCACACTAAACGAGACAAGGAGGTTAAGGGTGATAATCCACCTGGGATTCAGAACGCTTACGGTAGCGGGAATATTGAGCGTTTTAGTGATAATATTATTTCACTTGGCAGAGACGTTGCGAATAACTCCAATGTTACTCGTATTTCCGTATTAAAACAGAGAGCGAACGGAGAACGGGGTGAAGTCAAAGTAAACTACGACCATAATACATTTACATTCTATGAAGAAAACAAATCTGAGAACGACAGGAGAGGTGAACGGTTCTTTGGAGAAGTACGACAGCAACCTAGAGAAGCTGGTACACATGAAGAACCCGAAGTTACAGCGAATCCAAGCCAAGTCGAAGACCTTCGAGATTCTGATACCCACGACCTACAGCCCCGACTTCAAGATAGTGGGGAGAGCAGACACGATATTCGTGGAAGTGAAGGGGTTTCCTCGGAGGGAGTGGCTCATGAAGATGAAACACGTCCCCTACGAACAGAAGCTAACAATCCGAATCCTAGTCGAGTCTCCAAATCTTATAGTTCACCGCCAAGCCCAAACAACTTTCGCAAGATGGCTACTAAGGAACGGTTACGATTTTGCACCCGCACAGGTGAACGGAGTCATTCAGGAAGTCCCGAAAGAGTGGATTGATATAGCGAATGGGTACTTACCCAAGAACTACTACATATCCAAAGGAGGACTCTATGAGCAGAAAAAATAAACGGGGGGTTTGTCATAAGTGTAAGGTTGTTTTAGAGAACCCGAAGGGGTGGTCTTGTTTGCCCTGTCAAAAAGAACTTAATGCACAAAGACAATTAACTTACAAGAAACGTCACCCAGAACTATTGAAGGAGGGGTAAATGAGGACAGGGAGAGGACAAAAGCCTTATCTCATAACGGATGTTGAAACTAACGGGCTTATTTATGACACCCTCTATTGTGTAGGATTCGCAGAGGAGGACGGCGAAACATTTCACATCGTATTAAACTGGAGGCTACTACCATATGGACAACAGAACTTTGTTGAGACGGAGGAGTTCAAGACCATACAGGGAATACTTGAGAGGCATTACATTGTTTTTCATAATGCTTTTTATGACCTTGCTGTACTCTCAAGCTTTGGTTTTGACCTATCTAAAATTGAATTTGATGACACAATGATTATGTCCTATATCCTCTACCCTCTCCGACCAGAGGGACACTCACTGAGGGCATGGGGTGAGATGTTGAACTACCAGAAGGACACACATGAAGACTTTACTGAGTATACCCCCCAGATGGGTTCCTACTGTGAGCGTGATTGTTCAGTTACTCAACAGGTACATGGAATACTTCTAGAGGAACTTCAAAAAGACACCCGCGCCTTTAAGCTCTACGAGGAGGTAGAAATACCTATGGTACTAGCTACCCTTATCCTTGAGGAGAACGGCGTACTGGTTGATGTTAATACGTGGGAAAATCAGACCGTAGAACTGGAGAAGGAACAAGCAAGAGTCCTTGAGGAACTACGGAACTTAGTACCCTACGCACCTGGGACTTCTAGTAAGGTGAAGAACCCACGCCCTGACCATATGGTGTTTACCCCACAGAGTTTAGACGACCTTAAACACTGTCACGACCAGTTCTACCCACTGGGTCAGGATGAGGAGGGACGCTACCTTTACAAGAAGTTCGTACCGTTTAACCCCGATAGTAATAACCAAATTATCTGGGTATTAGAAACCTTCTACAATTGGAAACCAACGGAGTTTACCCCAAATGGGAACCCAAAATGTGACGCTGACACTCTTGATAACCTTGACAACCAATTCGCAACAGCCCTTACCCAGTACGCTACAGTGGCGAAGCTTACAGGAACTTATGGACGTGCTTTTCTCAATAACGTCAAATCTGACGGACGCATCCATGCACGTTTCAACGCTTGCGTTACAGCCACAGGACGCTATTCGAGTTCCGAACCTAATTTGCAGAATATCCCTACGAAGGGGGAGACGGGCGAAACTATTAGAGCGTCTTTCATACCTCGTGACGGCTTCAAGTTCATTGGCATTGACTGTTCACAGTTCCAAGTTCGTATCCTTGCGTATTACCTCCTAGCCTTCTTTGGTGATACCCCCGAAGGACGCGCCCTATCTGATGAGTTTAATACGAAGGACGATGCAGACCCTCACCAAGTTGTCGCCGACCTCCTGAAGATACCCCGTAAGGCTGCAAAGAACTGTATGTTTGGGAACATCTTCGGGTTTGGTGCTGAGAAGTTGGCTAAGATGATTGGGGTTAGTATACCAGAGGCTCAGGCTTATGTTAAAGCCCTCCGTGAGTTCTTCCCTGTACTCCCCAAACTTAAAGAACTTATCTGGGATGAGTGCCGAAGAAATAACGGGGTTATTCACGACCTATACGGAAGACGTGGGGTATACCCTGATATCAACAGTAAGGATAAGCAAGCTAAAGTTAGAGCCGAAAGACAGTCCTTTAACTTCATTATTCAGGCTACTGAAGCTAGTATCATGAAGATGTGTATGTTACAGGCTATTGTCGCTGGCTGGTTAGCAGGTGCGAACATTGTCCTACAGGTACACGATGAGCTTATCTTTGAGTGTCCCGAAGAAACCTGTCAGGAGTTTGCAGAGGACTTAGAGTATATCTTCTCTAAGGACTGGCTACCTGGGGTTAAAATGGTTGGTAAAGCACAGATAGGAATGAATTGGAAGGAGAGCCACTAATGAGTAAAGAACCCTGCCCCTATAATGGGGATAACGATTTAAAGACGCGCCACTGGTTAGTCAGTGAGGAGGTACGCAGAGAACTTAAGGACATGATTGATAAGAAAAAGGTCTACGTGTCTATCACGTATATGGAAGACGGAAAAGAAGTCACCCACTATAAGGAGAGAGTCTAATGCTAGAGGAACGCCCTTCAGGAGAGATACTGCCTGGGGTGTTCGTAGTAGGTTCCTTTATTACGAGCATCCAAGAATGGTTTAAGTTACAACCATGCTTAGTTAAGACGGGCTACCGTTATCAGGTGAAGAAGAAGGATGACCGTGACAACCTTATTCTAATCACTGTATTAAAAGTAAATGAAGTTGACCAAAAGACTGAGGAATTTTTAAATGACTACCTCTAACGAAATGAACTGGGATGAGTTTTCTAAGTACGTGTCTGAAAAGAAACTAGATGCTCTCCGTCAAGAAGGACGGGAGATGATAGTAGAGGAGGACTACGGGTATGATGATATGACAGAAGATGAGAAAGAGAAACAGTTCCTACATGACTCTCTCTACTTCTGTGTGTGTATCCTTAAACTCATCAAGGAAAAGACAGGGCTGACCACCTACAAGCTTACTGAAAGAGAGCTAGAAAGGTTAGGAAGTATCCCCTATCGGATTGAGGGGTTACCAAACGGGGATGTTTATTTAACACTGGAGTAACTACATGAGTCAGGTTTCAGAAGTGTTCGAGAGTATTATTAAATACGCCAAAAAATATAAAGTAACTACCCGTCAGTTAGCTTATATTCTCGGAACAGTACAGCGCGAGACGGCGAATACCTACTTACCAGTACGAGAGGCTTATTGGCTTAGTGAGGAGTGGCGTAAGCATAACCTACGCTACTACCCTGCTTATGGTCGTGGTCTAGTCCAGATTACTTGGGATTCCAACTATACGAAGATGGCTAACATCATCAAGAAAGAGTTAGGAATTGACGTTTACAAGATGGGTAAGGGGAAATATGACTGGGCGTTAGACCTAGACTTATCAGCCTTCATCCTAGTTTACGGGATGGTCTACGGGACATTCACAGGTAAACGACTAGGACAGTACATCAAGGGTGATACTACTGATTACTTTAATGCTCGTAAGATTGTGAACGGTCTGGACGCAGCTAAAATAATCGTCGGGTACGCCCAAGAGTGGGAAAGAAAGTTACTTAAAGGTCAAGTAAAAGAGTTCAACAAAGATGAATTTGTATACTAGAATAGAGTAACAACAATTCTCTTAGACATACACCACTAGCCCTACTTCCTCACAATTGGTAGGGCTTTTTACTTACTAAAGGAAGACATAATGTTTAACATCTATCTGGCTGGTCGTATTGAAGGAATCCCCCAACATTACGCTACTGAATGGAGACATCACGCTGTAACTTACTTTGAGGGCTACCCGACAGTAAGGGTGATTGACCCCACACAATACAAGGAAGAAAACCCTAAGATTACAGGCGTTGAAATCTTTCATCGTTGTATTAATGACCTTAAAAAGACTAACTTACTATTAGTTAATCTGAAGTGGGGGGTTACTTATGGGACACCTTTTGAGGTAGGTTTCATGTACAAGAAATGTCCTATCATTACGGTCTACGATAACAATATAGACCTCTTACGACACCCGTTCGTAGAATCAGTAGGCATTCACTTTAATAAGCTTCACAACGCACTACACTACATCAAAGGAGAGTACCTAAGTTTAGAAGCTTCTCGTAAACGTTACCAAAAGAAACAAGAGGACAATATGTTTAGAGCAGAAATACCAGACAAAGAAGATAAAGAATACCAAGAAATGTTAGAGAGCATCAGCGAAAAGTTAGGGGCGAAACTACCTCCAATGTATGACGATATTGAGAAAGGAGGTGACACACACTGGAAGGAAGCTATCAAAAAGTACGAAGCTTCTAAACCTACTATTACTAAACAATACGAGGTAAGAGATGTCAAGGGAGAAGCGACCGTAGAGTACGCATCTGGTGGGATGTCCTCTAAGCTTGAAGTTGATTACTCCCTGATGCCTAACATTGAGTTTATAGAGGATGTTATTAAGGTTCTTACAGTAGGGTGTACCGAGCATGGTGGTAAGTACCCCCGTGACAACTGGAAGAAACTACCATTAATGGACAACATGACCCACGCCTTACAACACTGTCTTAAACTACACGGTAAACTTCTAGTAGGAGATGCTGACACAGAGGCTCTTATGGTAGAATTAACCCACGCTGTTTGTCGTCTCTGGTTTATACACTATCAGTTACTAAATAAATCAGAACTTACAAGAAACCCCCGTACCGTTGATAAAAACTACACATTAGGAGAATAGAATGAAACTTTCAGTATCTTACCCCGTATTACCGTCAGACACAGAAGTAGCACTAGCTGAAAAAGAGTATACGGCTTTAGTTAGTCTCTTCAACCAATTAATTACGAACGATTTCATTAAAAGGTCTGAAGGTACAGATTTTATAAATGGAGGTTTTGTTAAGAAAGTTAACTTAACCCTCACAATTGGGGAAGAAAGTGAGATAGTAGAAGAACCTCTAGTTATAGAAGCTGAACTAATCAACGAGCCTATCTCGAAAGGTTGCACATCCTGCTCAAACTAATACAAGGAAATAAAGAACATGAACAATTGGAAAACACGTACAGAGTATATGGATGAGTCTAAACTATGGGAACGGTTCTCTATCAGGTTTAAGACTAAGTGTGGAGAGCCAGACGACAAAGGGTGTATCCCCTGGTTAGGGAGTACCTATACGAACGGATACCCTAGAGTTAGTTATAGACAACGTTACCACCCCGCGCATCGAATGGCGTGGTTTATACAGAATGGAACCAATTTCATACCCGAAGAAATAGACCATATCTGTAACAATCGTAACTGTGTGAACCCCTCACACTTAAGACCAGTGACACATAGAGAAAACATGGAGCATCAATGGTATGGCGATATACGATAAGTTACTACAAGTCCAGAAGTCTGTTCATTCTGTAACTAAACAAGGTTATAACTCCTTTTCAAAATACGAGTATGCTACCTATGCTGACGTATTAGACGCTGTAAGAGAAAAACTTGAGGAACTAGGATTAGTTCTAACAGTCACAGTCAGTCCGTTAGAAAACACTTTTACGTTCACGGATGACGGTAAATACTATACTGTTTCTTCTTGTGTAGCTACAGCCACTCTGACAGACACAGAAGACCAATCATTCATTGAGATTACAGCCCCAGGGATGTCAATGTCGAAACAAGATGATAAAGCGTGTTTCAAAGCTGTCACAGGGGCTAAAAAGTACGCTGTCCTCGGTCTGTTCAACCTCGATACTGATGGTGCTGACCCAGAGAGCGACGCTATAACTGTTGAGAAGGACGACACCAGAGGGGCAAGAACTAAACCCCCTGCTAGTGTACCTCGTACCTCTCGACCAGCAAGAAGCAACGATGAGTTTTAACACCGATTTAGTAAGACAGGCTCTATACGCTGCATTCAGTAACATGAACGTTGGTGATACCCTGTCTTTCCCCGCTACTGACCCTGTGTTTACTAATGGGGCTACCCTAGCCTCTGCCCCGTCTGCAACGAACATCAGTGGGATTACAGTAGCGACCTACCAGATGAACGGCGCATACTTATTCATGAAGTACGCCTTTACCGTCCCCACTCTGGCTTACGTTGGTATTCTGGATAATGACTCGTTTAAGGATAAAGTAAAATACTACTTCCAGAATGAGTACCAGAACTATATTACCTCCGTATTACCTACGGACACTATCTTTAAGTCCCCTTCACTGGATGAACTTCTCTTTAATGTCAACGAGGTAAACGGAGTACGAATCTGCACAGTTGCAACATACATTAAATACTGGACAAAACTTCCGTAATCAAACAAAAGGATAGATACATACTATGGTAGACTTCAGAACTTCTCGGAACAATAAAGGTCGTACACAACCCCGCCCTTACGCTAAACCCAATAAAGAAAAATACGACCACGAAAATAACCACCGTGACGACTCGAACATCTTGGGAGAAATAGCCCTATGGGAAGGTAAACGGGGTCAGGTTGTTTGGCAGGGTCACGTTAAGTTTAAAGATGGTTGGAAGCCCAACGTATCCTTATTCCACCCCAATAGTGACAACAGTAAAGCTATCTACTCTGGAAACCTTTCTGTTAATGATGGGGCTGGTTGGGAGACAGTGGCGTACATTGACTTCTACAAGTCCAAATCAGAGGGGAAAACCAAAGCTATCGGATTCATCAAGTTTAAAGGTGAGAAAGAAGCAGAGTATCGAGTACTTCTCTTTAAGAATGAGAATCCCAAAGGGTTAGAGAATGCCCCGATGTGGAAAGGAATCGTTATCTTAAACGAGAAAGATGGAGGTACTGTTAGTAATACAAACAGAAACTACTCCTCAGATGCTTTCTAATTTTTCTCTTTGTTAACCCTCTTGGGAGTAGGTACGAGACAGCCTACTCCCTTTTCTTATTAATATGAAAACATTCCTTGATGAACTATTCAGCCTACAAGTTTACCCACAGTTTGAAACTAGACAGGAGCAAATAGAGTATGCAAAAGTAGCAAGTACAATGGTCTTTGAAAGCTTATATAGACAGTACATATATGATGAAACGAGTGTTGATTTCATGAGGCTTTCTAGCGTAGGGAAAACAGCAGCACTGGACTTAGCAGCAAAGAAGTTTGGTGTAATACCAGTGGGTAATATTAGTACCGTTGACGCTCAACAAAGGTTACTATTCTGGTCAGGAGATGCCTTCGAGTGTTGGGTTTATTTTCAGCTTAGAAGGCTTGGTTATACCGTCACTACTCAACAGGTAGTCTACTATAACGGAGTCCCTGGTCATATTGATTTTCTCTGTATTAGAGATGACGAAAAGTTCGTACTAGAAACTAAGACAGCGAATGATTACTACTTCAAACAAGTTAGTCAGTTCGGGGTAGGGGATGAACGAGGTTATCTAACTCAACTTGGTGGTTATGCTGAGGCTCTAGGGGTTCCTGCTTACTGGCTGTTCGTGAATAAAAATACTTCCGAATTGTTAGTAATACCGTGTGAGAAGGAACTTTACGCCCCCCGTTTAAAGAGGCTAGATACTATCATCAACTGTCTGAATAGTATAAATACTTTTGAAGAAGCATATGAGCATCTTAGACCAGTTCCTCCTAGTGTTGAACTCTACAAAGGAAAACCAGTTCTTGACGATAACGGTAAGCCCCTCCTTTATGTACCTAGTAGCGTTAGTCATCCTGATATACATTATGTCCATGAGACAAGGAAGACGAAGTATTCAAAAACTAGAAAATATGTACTTGGGTACAACCCCTTATACACCCGTTCAGACATCTACGACGACGCACTTCATCAAGCAGGATTATAGGTATATTATGAGTAATACAGAAGCAGATAAATTGTATTATGAGTCCGAATTAAAAGTAGTAGGAGCCTATTATTATGAGGGTATTACAAGAGACGTGGCGTTCCGAGACTTCAAGGCTATTCAGGAAGAAAAATCTACTGTTCCTCTCCTCGACTCAACCGTACATGACTCCTTTGAAAGAGTCCTTAAAAAAATCCGTGAGCAACGTCTTGACATTGAGGGAGAGTAGTATGTTATAGTGAAGAAGTTCACACCCCAATTTGAACGAAACGCTAACAGTTTACAACAAGTCCATCAACTCTGTTTTAATTCTGGTAAATGATTAGTTTCTACTATTTCCCACGTAGAGACAAGTTGAACAAGGAAAAGGATAAAGAGTTAGTTACTTTAGAGAATGAAGCGAATATGAAAGGACGTAAAGGATTAAGCCATGCGTAATCTTAAAGGACTCAAAGGATGACTCGATAAGTTAGAAGATTGATTCATAGTTCAAAGGTATAGTAAAAAGAACCCTCCAGTCATTTCGGATAGGAGGGCTTTTTCTTTTAGAATATTTTCGTGTACCTCTACAGTATACTAAAATTTTCTTCCAGTTGACAAGTCCATTGGCTCACCAATTTCTCTCAGGAGTCTATCTTTTTCTGCGTCTGAAATGTCAGGAAGTGTTTGGGTTTTAACGCCCTGTTCTCTTAGAATAGAGAGTCCTTTCTTAGTAGTAAAACCATGTTTCTTAATCCACTGGTCTACTTTGGCGTTCTCTACTTGTAGTTGGAAAACATACTGTCTAACGGTATTGTACTGGAACTCCATTTTTTGTCGTTCTTCTACAGACACCGTTGAATTTATATTCCTCCGTATTGTTCTTAGTAGGGAGATATTCTCATAGATTGTTCTCTTTACTTCATCCTTAGTCGCGCCCATATTGTACGCTATATCTATGAAGTTACCCTTTAGTCCTATTAGTTCCTGCATGGTACTATTAGGGTTAAATGGAATGTCCCCTCTGTCCTTCGCTGTTCGTTCAGCACCAGCCCAAGACAGTTTACCTTCTACATATTCTTCTCTGTATTGGTCATAATAGGGAGCCTGACCAAACACGTTACCAGGGTTCCAACGGTCTAAGTTATTTAGAGGTGGGAATACCATCATTAAACTGTACTTAGTCCAGGGCGTAACCTTAACACCGAGTATCGAAGCTGGCTTAGTTCCTGGGGTTTCTCCCAGTGGGTAATCTGTATCAGGGTCTTCTCCCGTACTGGCTGCATATAAGAACTTAGCCCATAAGAAGGACTCATCCTTGATAATCTTCTTGAGGAAGGTTTCTTTAGGTTTGGTTTCGCTCTTATCTGTGAGAGATTCGTAACCAGTTCCCGTGAGTAATTCGATGGTACTCTCTATGTCCTCTTTAGCCCCAAACTGTTGTATTAAGGCAACAGTCGGGAAGTAGAAGAAAGTATCATCCTTAAGCCCAGTTTCTTCCTTACCGATTTTATAGAATACAGGCATAGTATCCCAAACATAATCAGGGACACCTCCAACTGGAAAGTCTTCCTTTTCCATAGGGGCATTTGACATAGCGTACCAGCGTAGGTAGTTAGCAAACTTACTAGGGTGATTAATAGCCTGTCTGAAAGTTCCATGAATGTTTTGTGTCCGATAGTTTAAGAAGGGGATAACAGAGTTAACGATGTCGTTCTTGATGATAGGGTCATCATACCAGTAGAAGAACCGAGTAGAATAATCTACAAAGTCATCCAAGTTCTTAATGTCGTAAATCATCGGACTACCAGTAACCCACCCTACGAGCTTGTTCTTACTGAAAGTAGTCTTGGCTAGTGCGAACTTAGCTAGTGTCTCGAACTCTACGTTCGCAAACCTAAAAGGACTTCCCAGAGTTCCATTAACGAATTCATCCACATATGCTCCCACTTCCTCACCAGCCTTGCCCCAGTGACCAGGGAATTGTCGGAAGGTATGGCGTAGCTGTCGGCTCGTCCTCTTAGCTTGGTCAAGGAGGCTTTGACGTGGCGTATACTTTCCTGTCGATGCTTCAATACCCGCTTGTGTATAGTCATTGATATAACCTGTCCCTATTAGTTTCTTAAAGAGTTCCCGTTCGGTTAAGTCCTCACCTTCTAGATGATATAACTTCTTCGTATTATCCCAGACCTGAAGCATATCGTGACCTTTACGGGCTGCCCAAGTTCTCCTCATCATATCTTCAACCATAGTGATAGGATTACCACCTGCTGAGAATAACTGAGTGAAGTTATTAACGAACTGTCTTCCTATAAACTGTGAAGTAGAGAGCCACATGGTTGTGTTGTACTTTCTAAGGAAGCTCAGTCCCTCTCCTAATACGCCCATTAAATGAGGGCTGGAGATAACATTCATTTCCCCTCGTATTATGTCAGCAACCATCGGGCTAACGAAGGTATTACCGAGAACATCATGACCGAACCCATCTACTCCTAATAGGTAGCGTTCTTGAAGACTATCGGGGATTACTTTACTGACGGGTCGCCACCCTAGATACTTCTCTGGGTTAGCCAGTACCTCCTGCTCTGTTACCCCCCACCCTTCCTTAACTGCGGAACGGGCTAGACCATAAACAGTATTAGCGTCCACAGCTAGGTGTTCTAATTGTTTCTTGTAGAGTTGAACAGCCCTCCCAAAATCAACGTTCATCACCTCGTTTACTGATTGGTAAGGGAGGTCATAGGCTTGCTTTAACTTGTTGAATACCCTATCAGTGGTAAGAGGAATCTTGCTAAGTATTCCAGACTCGACAAGATGGTTAATTGTAGCGTCTGGTAGGACGTTTGTGATAGCGTCGTATAAAACCATATCGTTATCATAAATGTCAGCCACGCCAGTAACGTTTTTATTAATACGGGAGCCAATCTTGTTATAAACATCCTTCCCACCAAATTTAGTTAGTAGCCAATCTAGAACGACCTCATCCTCTACAATGTAGTTAGTAGACTCTCTCCCTTTATTAAATGCCTGAAAGACACTCATCTGCTCACCATCACCAAACAGAACACGGTCGCCCTCACGAGTCCAATTCATCCTCCGTATGTAGTCTTCGCTGTATTGGTGTGGGAAATACCCTAAACCTGACTTCTTCAAGTCCCCTACGTTTACACCCGATTTACGGGCTATCAGCAGAATTTCATGGAAAGCTTGCACAGGTTCACTTGTTAACCTCACAACTTCTTGAACATCCGCAGGGGACATCCCAAGTTCTTGAGACAGAAATTTTATATAACGCTGCTGCTCACCACGAAGGTACTTTAATCCGTTCACACTAATAGAGTTGTAGTCAGCCACAAAAGGTTGCCAACCAATCTCAGTACCCACTGTCTTAACCAGCCCGAACTGATGGTCAGATAGTCGGTACTTTTTCTTGTAGGTTAAAAGCTCTCTATCTACCTGTATTAACTTCTGCTCGAACTCATGGTTAGCTAGGATTTCATCTATTCCTCCCTTACTCTTTCTCTGAATATCTTTGAGGAACTTGTAGACATTATTCCTACGGAGGTTGTGGGGGTTCGTCCCCTGAAGTCCTAGTTTGTTCATCGTTCTATCAAAACGATTCCACATCATACCCCGCGCTGTAGCTCCCTGTGGGTTCTGACGATACCACTGACTACTAATCCCCTCCTGCCAGCCGATGATGTTCTTAAGGCGTTGTACCCGCTTTGTCATGTCCGACTGTTTAGCGGGGTCTTTCCTGAACTGGTGTTTTACTGACTCCTCTAAATCCCACTGTTGTAGGTTCGGGATAGGACAATTTAGAGACATAGGTTATTACTCTCCCGTATTTGTTTTTGAATGTCTAACTTAGGTGTTTCTGGTTCAAGTCTTAGTAGGTCTTCCTTCTGACGGTAGGTAATCCCTTCCAGTTCATCCTCTAATCTAACCATACCTTCCATTATCTCACCCTGTTTAAATTGTTCTTCTACTAATACTTCAGAAGTATCTTGTAGGGCTTTACTCTCATAAGCAAGTCTACTTTGTAGGGCGTGAGAACGAGTAACGTCATCCCCCATCTCTGTAAAAGTGTAATTATCTAACCACGCTCTAGCCTCATACTGTTTAGTTAGTGAGGGGGTTTCTAGTGGGGTATTTGCTCCTACTACACCGAGTTTGTGAGGTTGGTAAACTACTAGAGTTTTGCCCCTCGTTCCGTAGTAAATACCAGCGTCATAATTAGCTTTCTGTAAGCCGATAAGAACCTTCTGTTGGAACTCTCTTTTCATAGACTCAGATGGTTTGTTCCCGAACTTACTGAAGTAGTCCCTATCGAACTGGTTCCACATATCAGCTACTCTCGTACTGGTGGTATCGTCCCCCAATCCTAATGACTTCCTTGCCTCATAGAAGATGTTTCTAACGTCCGACTTAGGGGGGTCTGATAGTTTCAGTACCTTAATAAGTTTCTGTGCGTCTACGGTCGTTCTATAGGGCGCACCGTCCACACTATCAGGACGCGGAGGACGATTACTTTGACGGATAGCATATGCAGCTTGGTCGGCTACTTTCTGGTCTTGGGTTAGGTAAATACCCACACCAAACTCTGAAGGAGTCCCTCCGTTCAGGATATCTCTTTCTCGTATTCCTACAGGAGAAGCAGACCCATGTAGCCAGAGTCTATCATCTTTGGTTAATACAGCGTCAGGTAATTCTGGGTTTGCTTTAACGTACTTATCCAGTACCTTATTAGTTCCTTTTCGATTTCTCTTACTGGGCTTGAGAGCTTCATCTGTTTTAGTAGCTTTACTACCTGAGTTAATAAACGAGTCCAGTTTAGCGTCATCGTTGATAATACCGAAGAATAAAGAACCTCCTACGGGCTGTGGTATACCTGCCTCCATTTGTTCTGGGGTGTACGCCTTAACCTCAGCTAGTGTAGATGGTTCAATTACATCATTCCGTATTAACTCGTAGAATGCCTCATCAAACTCCTCTCTACTCAGGTCTGGTAGAGCATTCCGCATAACGTGAAGGTTAGTATAGTTCTCCGTTCCTTTATACTCTTGGAACTTTCTAGCCAGCCGAATAGCGGGACTCTCTAGTACTTCCTCAAATACTGGGTTAGTAGGTAGTGTCTCTATTGGTGGTATTAACTTAGGTTCGTAGGGTTCTACTCGAAGCTCTGGTACGCTCCCAGGTTCCATTAGTTCCCGTGTGGTTAACGAGTGTTCTATTTCCCCCCTAGTATAAATACCTACTTCATCAAGTTCTTTGACGGACTCCTCAACAGCCTCCTTGAGAGTATCAACCTCCTCAATGAGTTGGTCTAGTGTGGGTCGTTGGGCATCTAAGATAAGTTCGTGCTTGACCAGTTCGTTACCAATTGGAATAGCCTGATAGTCATCACTCACTAGGGTTTCAGGAAGTTTCTTACGGTAGACCCCGTACAGTTCTTCCTCTGGCATTCTGGAGGTACTTTCTAGAATCTTACCCTCAACGGTATCAATACGAGAGAGAATACTATCAGCATTTGTGCCACCCGTCTCCAGTTCGTACCCTAACTTCCCGTTCAGGTCATCAAGTTCATCCATCATTCTTGACACTTTTTCTGGGTCAAGTTGTGGGGTTGGTGGGAGTAAATTTAGTTCTGGGTGTATTATCTCACGAACGTCACCGTCACCTAAGTCTATATACTTACTGGCTTCAATATCAGGAATCTCCTTCCCATATCGGTCAAATAAGTTCCCAAACTGTCTGTTCAGATTTGCTACCTGAGCATCTGTTAAGGGGGTGGGACGGTTGTAGATGGGCTTACCAGTTCTGGGGTCTATGGTGTTTCTCGCCAGTGCTGACAGTTCTTCATTACTCCGTCTGGTTAGTGCCAAGTCCTCACTCGATAGTAGGGCTTTAGGGGGTCTAACCACATTAGTAGAAACCCGACTACCAGAGGGCATTTTATTCATGGGGAGAACTTGCCCCATCGGGTCTAGTATTGTAGGTACTGTGGTTCGTACTCTAGTGGTCACAGGACGGGTTTCGTAGAAGGGGATGATAGAATCACTCTCCACCTTCACAATAGCCCCAGGAGCCTCTTTAGTGACCCCCTCAGCTAATTGTCTGGGAGCCTGTCTTACTATGGCGTTCTTAGCCCCACTAACTAGAGAGGACACCCCATAGTCAGAAAGACCACCCGTAATAACTTCCGCAGCCAAAGCGGGTAAAGTCTGGAATAGAACGTGATTGATCTTCTCGTTACCTGGAACGACCTTACCGACTGGTGTCTTCTCGAACCACTCTGGAAAGTCCCAGTATCCTGCCAGTGGGTTGCTCTTATACTTCTCGGTATTACGTGCAAGCTGTCCAGATGTGAACCCTTCAGGTTCTTGTAGAGATAAGTATTTATTCTCTGACCATCTGTTTGATGCGCCATAGTCACGTCCCTCTAGTGCTTGTAAGGTTCTGCTCCGTTGTTTGTCACTTTTGCCTGAATCTCCGTGAATTAAATCGGCTGCGTCATAAATCAGCCCGTTAAGGACAGCTTGGGGTAAGTTTAGTCCGTATAATACAGGAGATAAAATAGGGTGGTCACCATAGTCCCCCCATTGACCTTTAAGGGGGTTCATCTGGTACTTACCCGACTGGAATTCGGTACTGGTTAAGTTCTCAATCCCCCAGTTCTCCCCAAGTTCTTTACGCTGTCTCTCCCTAATCTGTTCGTTGTACCTAATAGCGTCCTCATCCCCTAAAAGTTGACCCCCCACATCTAGGGCTAGTCCACTTCCAATCCACCCTAATGTTTTGGCTACGGCGTTTACTGCGAATCTACCAGCCTTATCAAGCCACCCCAAGATTTTGTTACTTGTATTATTCTCCCCTCTGGGGTCATGCTCATCTTGTAGACGCTTCCCCGTCCCAGACAGCAGACCACGAGCAGCCACACCATTATCGACAGCCGACACATTGTAAGTTCTTTCACCAGTGTTCCCAAACTGTATGTTCTGAATACCTAAGTCATTCTGCTCTACTAGGTAGTGATTCTGGCTCTGAATTATAGCCAGTTGGTCACGTACCTGTTGAGCGTCACTCTCGTACTGTCCAGACCATTGAATTGGTGCTGGTCTAACCAACCCCATCACACTCCGAATACTATCAGGAGAGAGTGCAGCCTGTTGTTGACTGACCATCTCTGACACCATACTGGGGGTACTGGTGGCTTCTTGAAGGGCATCTATCCCGTTAAAGTTGGGGAGTGGCACTTCTGTCGGGCTGTACCTGATATTACTCTGGGAGAGTTCAGGGGTTACAGGAGTCTGTGCAAATCCTTCCTCACTGGGGGGAATAGGGAGGTTCGTAGCAGGAGGGGGTAAGGGTTGCCCCTCAATTGGTAGATTACTCTCTGTATTACCAGAGAACCCACCAGATAGGGGCTGACCTTCGGGCTTAGGAAAACTGCCGATATCAGGGAGTTCCCTTTCTTCGGCTAGTTCATACTCATTATTAGGGTTTAATACGTCCGTCATGATGGTTTAATGTGTGTTTGAAAATTACCAGAACCTACCATTTGTTGACATAGGGCGCAAGCTCTACGCGGGTTGTTATGAACAGGTCGTCTTTCTTGGGGTTCCTTATCGTAGTTGTGATTATACCGTCTACCAGCCCCTTTCCCCATTCTCTCCATATACCACTGTATAGTAGTACCAGAAAGACCGTCATTTAGTTTAGCCCTCTGTTCTGGGGTCTTCTTCTGCCACTTCGGGGCAGCCCAAACAGCCATCACCAAATCCTCCATAGTCTTAATCTTCTGGTACTTGTCACGGTCACGTAGATAGGGGGCTACAACTTTCCTCATTTGGTCAGCTAGTGACATATTTCGGATAGCTTGTGGGGATGTCCCATAGTGCCTCATATTCTCAGCAGACATTTGGATTAATCCCGTGTACCCCCAGGGATTCCCTTTTTTAACGTGAGTCCAGCCCGCAGTTTCTAACTCCATAAGGTCAGCAAGCCAAACAGCAGGTATGTTAAGCTCATCCGCCACTTCCGCTATAGCCTTCCTAAAACCAGCGTCTTTACGGATTAACTCATATCCGTAATCATCGTCAGGAGAGTTCTTAATCCGTGAGTTTCCGCTATAATCTTCACGGTATATAGACATTTTTCGAGGGTTAATTACCCACTCTTTGCTCCCTGTATTAACGGGGTTTGATGTCCTTACAGGCTGCCCGTTTGAGGTATATGCACGAGGGGAGCCACTGGTAGTCCCCATGATTTGTCTACCTTTTTTCTCACCTTTATACTCCCTGATTTGACCCGTCTTCATATCCATGATTTTACCGTTGGGCATTAAGTAGACACCTGGGGAAAGCTCGTAAATACCAGTGGAGTAAGAACCAGAACCATTCGGGTTGATGCCCGTCTGACCGTTGGTATTTAATACAGAGGGAGATTGTGTACGGAGGTAACTTACGGGGTCACTCGTTCTACTAGATAGTTTTCCTCCAACCATCGGGTCTGCGTCCCAAGTAGAGAAGGTGAACTCATTACTGGCTCCCTGCTTCCCAAAGAAAACGTCAAACATTTCCCCCTCAGATAACCACGAGGTCTGGGGTCTATCCCCTACTAACCCGATGTGGAGGTGGGAAACCCCGCCAGCGTCTCCCATCTTCCCTACGAAAGCCCCCGCTTCCACCCGACCACCTGTTTTTAAGGTAGGGTTAAGCTCACTTATATGGGTCATGTAGGCAAATCGTACAGTCTTCCCATTAACAACAATTGGTTTATCGAGTTGTACCAGGACACTGTGTTGGGGGTCATATTCTGGAGTATTCGGATTAGAATCCTCAGTGTTACGAGTTCCGCCCTGTTTAGCGTACACAATCGTACCAGAATAAGGAGATACAATATCATCCCCCACATTTCCCATAATATCGATACCTTTATGGACATCGTTTCCAGGGCGGATTGACTCGCCTTTAGTCGCATATCTATACCTCGTATTATTGAACATGAAGGAACCATCAGGGTTCGCTTGGTATCTCCTATTAGGAACGGGGTTAACGTGGTTACTACCAGCCCCCTGCTTTGTCTTCCCTACAGATTGTCCAGGTCTGACCCTATCCCCCTTTTTCCAATACAGGGAATTAAGACCTTGATACCCTTCATACCGACCATCGGGGGTTTTTATAACTATGTACTGCCCATCCTTCGTACTACCTGTGTAGACCACTCTACCCCCTTGTATACTGAGGGGTTGGTCTGAGCTTCCCTTGACCTTGATACCAGGGGCGCGGTTACCTCCGTTTCCAGGGTCAAGCTCATATGAAGCACTTGCTGACCCCCGAACGGGTAAGAAATGACCATTGTTTCGAGCGAATGCGGATTCACTCTGTAAGGTAGGTTGTCCAACACTTCTGAACTGAGTGGGTGAAACGGTTTGAGAGTAGGCAGAGTCACCCATTCTGTCCTGTCTACTCTTAGAAGGGTTTGGGTTACTCGGAGGTACTGTAGGTCGCTCTACAGCGAACTCCTTAGCGTACCACCCATAAGACTGTGTGAACTTATCAACCTTCTGAGCAAAGTTCGACAGCATGGATTCCCGCCAATCTTGGGGGGTTAATACCCCAGGTTTATAGGAACCTTTGAACTTACCTCGTTGGCTGACATAAACTTGGTCTAATCTTTTCTCGTATTCAGCCCGAACGCGCTTACTCGCCTCTGACGGAGCCACCCCGTTAGCTAGGAGAGCTTCATACTCATCCATCATTCGGGTTTGTTGGAGCATTCCAACGCCTACAAACTCCCCAAGAGCAGCATCACCAGTTGTAGTGATAACGTTCTTCTGAGTTTTCTGTATAAACTCAAGGTTCTTGGATGCCCGAAGATTTCCCTTATCATCCCACTTTTCATTACGGTTCTTCCTGCTGGCATTATTAACGGCGCGTAGTCTTACTTCACGGTCGCCCTGTGGTACTGTAAGTTCTACCTTACCACCAGTTCTACTCGTCTCCTGTGCTGCGTACCGTGTTTGAGCTTCAGTTAGGACGGCTGAGGTATCTGCCTCTAAGGAGTCTAAATACGACCGATTACCAGGGTTAGTGATGTCCAACCCCATATTAATCCACTTGGTCTGTATTTCTACCTGCTGACTCTTTAAAAGCTCCATCTCTTTTAAGAGGGCTTCTCGTTCTCCAGGTAGTGCAGAAGGACTGGGAGTACCTGAAACGCCAACATAACCCCCACCAGTACCCAAATCGGAGTTAGGAGGAACCAGAACATTACGCCCACCCAGGGACTCTGGATTCGTCTGAGTAGTGACCTTGTAAACGTCCCCTTCGAGCTTGAGGAGCTTCTGTTGCAACTCCTGGTAGGTCTTTCTATCACTGGAAAACTCCTCTACCTGCTCTGGTAGATTCTGTAAATACATGGGGTATTTGTCACGGTTGTTCTTGATGTGAGCCAGAACTGACTTACTACCTGCGTCCCCGTTCATTACCCCGTAGATAAACGCACCCTGGGAAGCCGCTATACTTCTCTGACCAATAACCGTATCAGGGTTTACTGCGGATGTATTATCGTTCAGTAAGCTTTCTAGGGCTTTTGCTTGTTCAAGTTGGGTAATCTGTCGCTTAGTAATCTTATCGTTAGAAAGCTCCAATTTATCAGAATACCCAGGAATACCTAGTTCGATAGCTTTCGCCTGAACTAACGCCTTAGCCCTACTCTCGGTCATGGGCTGACCATCTTCATCAACTAAACCAGTAGCGACAGCCTGTTCTAAGGTGGCGTTGTACTGTTCTAATTGGACGTATTTATAGGACTCAGAGAAGTTCTTAATATCATCTCCGTAGCGTCCTTGAAGGGTTTCAGCTAACTCCTTGTAAACAGGGTTAAGTATCTCAGTAACAAGAGAAGGGTCAAGGGGTCTACCCCCGTTTGCTTCCTGTTGTTGTGTTTTCCACGCTTCGACTTCTTGGTAGAACCTTTGGAGGGCTTCATCTGGGTTGGTTCCAGATTTGATTTCTGATAGAAGCTGTCCACCGAACGACATTTTAATAAACGTTCGGCTCTTGTCGATTTCTCCTGCTCGGACTTTTTCTTTCTGGTTGAGGATGTAGTTCGTTTGCTGCTTTTGGACATCTCCCCACTGACTCCTATAATACCGAGTTAATTCGGCTCTCTTGTCACCAGGGAGTGAGGCATACTGAGGGCTACTCAGAACTTGGTTTAGTTCTGTCTGCGCCATCTCCGTACCCTTTTCCCACCCGTAATACTGGATGTACTGATTACCACGAGTCACAGCGTCGTCAATCCCTTTAAGGAGAGTTGCGCCCATCTCCTCGTAGTACATCTTCATTTCCTCCGCTTTCCGCTTCTGTTCAGCGTCAAGCTTACGGGCTTCCATTTCTTGTTGTATTAGTTGACGTTTTTGCTCGGACTCTTGGTAGGCTGTGTAGCCCTCAATAAGTGAACTTCCTAACGCCCCTAAACTACTGGCTAAACCTGAATCTCCGTTCTGAGCCTCATACTGGGCTTTTTTAATACGGTAAGCTGTATCAGCACCCTTAGCCTGACTCTGAGCGTCTATGACATCGTTGAGTGCTGAGTAACCCCGAAACACTTGGGACTTCATATTCTCCAAGTGGGGGTCAACAAACTTAGTGAGGGCTGTTGGGTCAGGAGCCGATACCGTTTTTAACCCCGTCCTGGGGTCTAGAAGGCTCCCTACACGTCTCGAATCATCTGCCACGTTTATCTCCCTCCAAAACTGGGTAATTGGGCTGTATTTCCTGTGAAGCTCGTTCCTGAAGTATACCCCCCACCATAAGAATTACCAGCAGAAGAACCATAACCCCCATATTGAGGGTTGACTTGATACCCATAATTGTTTTGTGGTTGTCTACTATTTTGGATGGTATTAAACACCCCTACCCCCTGTTTAAATAAACCCCCTAATCCATCGAGTGCAGCACCTAGAGCGTTACCACCACCCCCACCAGAGGAGAATAAACCCGCGCCTACTTGTGAAAGAGCTTGAGAAAGAGCAGATTTCTGTAGGGCTATTTGTTGTAACTGGTCAATGTTGGTACTCTGCATGGTTGTCTGTCTAGCTTGCTCCGATGTCTTCGCGCCTAACTCGAAGGATTTATCGAGGGATTGATTACCATACAATAAATCTAACAGGGCTTGTTGATACTGAGCTTGGTTCTGACTTGATAATTGAGTTAACTGACTATCCCGACCCACTCTAGCCAGTGAAGTGTTCTGCTGGTCTATGTTGTAGCCGATTTGGTCTACTCCAGCTTGGTACTCATCTGTTAAAGCCCCTGTAGCTACCTGATTTTGCTCCCCTGCTCTCTGTAACTGAGTACCCATCTTGTTTGCAGCGTTCTGTTGACCTGCTTGCATGAGTCCGAGTTGCCTAGAAGCTTCGGGTAATACTAGCATACTAATCCTATCTTGGATAGAAGCTAGACCCCTTTGTGCGTCTAACTGAGCTTTCTGTTGCCCCCGATTGACCTCATCCAGTTTTAACTGAGTGTTCAGTTGGGAACTGGTCTGCTCTAACCCCAATCTCTTTGTCTGTATTTCCGCTAGGTTGATATCTAACTGGTTGTTTAGACTACCCTTCATCATATAATTGTTGAGGGTACTGGCTGTCTGAGCTTTAAGAAGCTCGTTAATACCAGAGGAATTAAGGTTAGTAATACGGTCAGATGAGGACATTTGACCAGATAACCTACGGTCGTTGGACGCAGCCACTTGTCCCTGTCTTCTCTGAGAATCTACCCCCATAAGTTCTGAGTAGAGTTGGAGGTCTTGGGACATCTTCTGATAGGCTGCTGTTTGCTCCACCCCTGACTGTTGGATATCCAGTAGTTTACTATCGGTAGATAGTTGGTCTTGCCCCCTCATGTACTGTAAGAGAGCTTCTTCACGACCCATAGCCAACTGTTGTTCGTCAGTGAGCTTCCCTAATTCTCTACCCTGTTCTGCTCCTTGAAACTGTGCGTCCCCCTGTACTCTACCGAGGTCTGCTTGAGACTTCTGCATATCGTACCCGAATTGGGATTGGGAGTCAGATAGTTTACGGGCTGTTTCGTTCAGTCTATACTGACTTTCTCTCTGTAAACCAGATAGGTCACGGTTTAGATTAGCCTGAGAAAGCTGCAAATTCTTCTGAAAATCGGTAGTAGAATCGGAAACAACATTGGCAAACCTCTGGTCTTCTATACTCCTTCCTGTCTCTAAGTAGTTCTGCTCGGCTATATTTCTCTGTTGTATTAGCTGCTGCTGCTGAATATCACGAGCTTGTTGTAAGTACGCTATCTCCTGGTCGTACTGTTGATTAGCAAAGTTCTTAGCTGTCTCAATCATCTCCTGAGTCAGTAAGTTCTTTTTCTGCTGCTGCTGTTCTAAATAGTTCAACTGGTCAATTGAAGCTGCTGCCGATTTAGCTCCTGCTGACCCCCCTGAACTAGCTTGACTGGCTATACTAGCTGCTGTTCCTGCTGCACTGATAGCTAGACCCGCGATAGCTACTGCTGGTGCTACTGCCACTGTTATACCTCCTCCTCTATGTGAGTGTTGTCGTATACTTTCTGAACCTTGATTGGATAGTATGTAAGATGAATAAACCAAATTACGCTAAATAATACCCCTAGCATCTCTTAACCTCTTTATTACTCTATCTATAGTTGCGTTGGATTGTTCTACTTCATCCATACACTTATCACTGACTACTTCTGCTGGTGAGTGTAGAATTTCCTCCTCACACTCCCTAGACACAGTAAATAATCTATTAGCTACAATGACCTCCTTAGTGTCCTTACTAACGAGGGCTAAAGGAATACCAACCATGTTCGAGATAATAAGAACTATCCCGAACACGATATTAAATTTCTTCTGGGTATCCTCGGAAATCTCGAATTTCATTACCTGATGTCCTGTATACTTCTTGCCGACCGTCCTTTTGGAACTGTCACCACCTGATAAGCGGATAGCTCAAAGTATGAGGCATCGAACGAAAAAACACACATCTGGATAGAATGAGAACTACCCACTACGGGGGAGACAATACGTGAGTATAAATCCCTACGAGTCTTATTAACGTCCGTTCCAAATGTGTCCAGGTTACTACTAACTTGAAATAAGTCCATCTGGTAGGAACTGTCAAAAGAGTTGTCGTACAGAATGCCTAAGTTCGCATTCACATCGTACTTAAACTTGTCAGTTAATACAGAGGATGATTGACCAGCAGCCACGTTTCTATCAGAAGGTCGCCAAAGTTGTTGGTCACGATTTCTGAACTGCGTGATAACGTGGGTAGCCCGCTTAATCCGATTGTTCTGCTCTCTGTCAAACATGGGGGAGAACCACCAGCAGGGCATCCCCGCGCCAATAAAGATTGACTGGTTGGATGTGTAGGAAGCAGAGGGGGTTATCGAGTAGGTAGTATTACCAGATGAGTCTAGTACCGTGAAGTTAGGAGAACCTGTCTGGTTAAGTTCCACGTTGTCTATATAGACGTGAATGGGAACCTTACTATCGAACGTATTATTATACTCCCGTAACCTACACCGTAGTACGTGACCTGTGGTGAATGTTACTGAGTCGGCAAAGATAAAGTTATCGTAGGGGGCTTTGTCCACCTGTAGGGTAGAAAAGTCCACATTCATCTCTGAGCTTTGGTTAGTTCCTCCAACACCCCCAGTTAGGGAAATCCAGTCGTTATACCTAGTGACTGTATTAACGTTCACAAAGTCCTGCTCTAGTACCTGTCTCATGGGAATAGGACGGACGGCGTTAACTTGGTAGTTCGTTCCAACAGCCGATGAGTAGGCGCGTTGGTTAGCGTCAAGTGTGATGTACTGCGTGTGGTTTGGAATGGGGAGACTGTACGTTCCAGTAAAGTTATTTCCAGTGTCCACAAACGCCCAGTCTATAAAGTGGAACCCATAGAGTTCTAGGATGTTTACGGAGTTACCAGTAGCGTCAGCAGCCGTCGTTCTATCAGCCCAGATATTATAGTCAATGAGCATCCGAGAGTCTATGTACGCCCCGTCGTTACTGAACCAGTAGCCACCAGTTAACCCATACTCTGTCCAAGCGTTCCTCAAGAGGTTTAATACGAGGAGTCTAGAACAACTGGTAGTGTACACAGCGTCGCTAAGTCCCACAAAGACGGTACTTTTGGCTTGGTCATACGCCATCCACGCTGTAGCTTCATTCTGTAAGGTACTACTATCTATAATTCTCTGTATTTTAATACTGAGGTTAACCGTACTGTAAGCACCAGTCTCTTGAACGGGCTTCAGGAAGTACACCCCAGAGCGTGATAGAAAGATAACCCCCAGTTCGGTGTTCACGGCGCACTTAAAGTTTACACACCCCACCTTACTAATCTTGTTCTGAATGTAGGCAGAGGGGATAATATTTGCCCCGTTGGTTCCCGTGATAGCTATCGTGTTGTTCTGGGTGAAGCAGATGAGAGCATCGTTAGTGCTGACGATATTGGTAATCTTCTCAGAGGTGTCCACATCTAAGAAAACCTGTAGGGGGGAATACCCTAGCCCTAAGTCACTGTAGAGTGTCCCGAAATTACGGTTTACTTCACGGTCGTCTGAGCCAGTAAACCACTCATAATTATTGGTAACGTTCGAGAAGGCTACTAAGTTTGGTGAGTACCTAAACCCTGAAAGGACTACTCTACCTTGATAATACGCCACAATAGATGGGAAGTCATAGGAAACGTTGTCCTTAAATTCGCAGAACTCCCATAACCCAGATATAGGTAAGAACCCTCCTTGATAGTCTGCTGATGAGGCTGCTGAACGAATAACGTTGTTAACCCCCACACCATACCCATCGTTCTCCAAAGCTCGGTCACTCCCAATATGTAGGAATGACGAGTCTCCAATGTCCTGCCGACGAGCGAAACACATTGAACCATCGTTAATACCGAACGGGTAGGCTCCACACATACTGTAGTAACCTAGTCTAGTATTTCCCTGTGTAGCGTAGTTCCCTGCGGAAGCGGTGAACCCAAAAACAGTAGTGTAACCTCTGTAAAACTGATGCCCCGCCACACCGAACCAATCTTGACTATTCGCTAACTGAGGACGACCAGCATCACTAAACGGGTTAGAGGGGATAAAGCGTCCCACCCCTGTGTTGTACACGTTCTGGATACTCGATATCTCGAAGGCTCTAAGCTGGTTCGCACCATCAAAGAAACGGTTATAATACGCCCGAACAATGTGGATGTAACGAGCAGGAAGGGAGCCAGCAGACCTATCAAAGACTACGTGGGTATCTCCAGATTGTACAAAGTCACCAGAGGCTTGAGAACCCACCCCATTAGAGTAGACGTGTTCGATGTCCGTACCAGCCCCCATCCCTTGAGAAGCATTCCACCCATTAATGACTGGGTTAGAACGGTTCTCATTGTACATAGTGTACGGTCTATCTCCGTTCGTATTAAAAGGAGTTACGCCCCTCCTTAACGGTTCTGGGATTTCTATAGGGGGTTGTGGGTAAGCTGTGGAACCTGTGGCGGGTTGTACCACATAGTCATAAAGTTGGTCAGGGGATAAGATGTCTGCGTCTACCCAGAAAGCCCAAACGGGTCTAAATATGGTGTAGTTACCTGCTGCTAAGGTTCCTGAAAAGTTTAGGGTAACGGAAGTACCAACCCTTGACGTGGAAGTAACTTCAGTTCCTACACCAGTAGAGTCATTAATAATAACGGTGTAAGTTGTACCACTAGCTGTGTGAAAACGAGTATGACCTACCACATTATCAGTGATGACCATACTCCCAACACTTGCGTCAGTTGTCGTTATTGACTGCTCATATAACGCCACTTCGACAATTGTGTTCTCACCTGTAGCCAGTAATAAACGTGGAACTGGGTCGGGTGTAATAACCCAACTTACTCTACTGTTTCTGGCTCTGGTAGAGAAGACATTGGGCATAAGCCCGATACTGGTAATACCACCACTCTTTAGGTTTGGTGCGCCTGGGTTCTTGGGGAGAATACCCCACCGTAGCCCAGTTTGTAGTTTCTCACAGACTACAATGGTTCCGTTCTTCAGTTTATGAGGGATGATACTATGTCCTCTACCATCCCGATAACCAGACACACTATGTTGTTGCCTCCAGTTAGTCCCCCTCCGCTTGACAATTAATCCGTTCGTATTAACCTCAACGTTCATCATTGAGGGGGAATCACCGTCAGGGAGGTCATTCGGAGAGGCTTCTGTGTTCAAACCCCCGAAGTTCTCGGTAATTAAAGTTCCTTCTCTGTCAAGCTGCATAGAGCTTGCGCCCGATTGTTTAGCCAATCTAAATACCTCCCATAAAGGCGTTGTTTCTATTCCGTAGGTTACGGTACATGGAGTAACCAGTAGGGAACTGTCCTAGTGATACTCTCTGCTTTCTAATTAGCATCTGGTAGTCACTCATTAACGTTTGGTACAGTTGCCCATCTTGTAGGTGACGGTTAGCCAACATACTAGCTGCTCTTAACTGGATGAGGTCAGTAATAACGTCTGGACATGACCAGTTCGTTGAGTCCGACGCTGGTATCTGAGGAATTTGGTAAACGTCAAAAAGTACCTTTGCTCGTTCAGTAGCGTCCGTTGGGTATGGATTGACCTTAACTACTGTCGAGGTCTTCTTAGTCCATATCATCGGAATAGCCTGAGTAGTGTTCGAGTAATTCCACAAGGTTCTACGTTCGTACTCCTCTGGGGTAACGTACCGAACGTTTACTGTAGGGTAGTCATAACTACTGGCTGGTAAACCTGTCGGGGATGAGTAGAAGTACACACCCGCTATCTGATTTACAGAACTGGGGAGGGTCGCTTCATCCGTAGACCAACTAGAGGCGTTAATACGAGAGCGTAAATCCTCAAGCTTATTCCCAGTAGCTACCTCACTAGACGAGTCTCGAAGGCACTGAACGACTAACTGGGCTAGATTACCGTTCGTATTAATAACAGGACGCTCCCCACATGATAGGAGGGCGTAATTAACAGATTGTAAAAGTGTTCTTGCCACGATATTAAAATAGAGGGCTTACACCCCCTATATTAGCTGTCTGTGTGGATAGGTTTAGACTAACGTATTGACTTGAATAGTTCTATACCCATATTCGTAGATAGACACGGTACTAGCGGCTGTAGCTGTCGTGAACCCTAGACCAATGGTTGACCCAGGTACAACGTAAATCATCCCTGAGTTCACACCACCACCTGCTGCTAAGGAGGGGAGTCCGATAGCTGATGCAGCAGCACCATCCCCATCGGCTCCAGTCGTTGTACCTTGATGGTTAAAGATAATAAGAGTTGCTGTACCAGTAGAACTGGTGAAAGAAACCCGAACAGCGTAGGTTGTACTCTGGAGAACTAAGTTAATAGTATCTGCTGTTGCTGCACTGGTCGTATAATTAGTCACCCGTGTAGGGATTAATGACGCTCTGTCTGATGGTTGGTTTGTACGCTTTGCGCGGTTACTAGCCAAACGAGTAGTAACGTTATTAAGCGCGACAGAAGTTCCTGTTAACGCTGCCACTTAATTGACCTCCTCGGTATTATTTTGTAAAGATTCTCTGATGATTGGGATGTAAGGAGTAGCAAAAATACCTACCGTAATGAAGGAAATTAGTAACGTCCAGATGATAAGGATTCCTTTATTCTGCTTCTCGACTACTTTTACTTCCTCTTTAACGGTCTGATTCTCGTCTATTAAATCCTCCACCGTTTCGTGTAAATCCTTTACGTCCCGCCCTAGTGTCTGAATTTTCTTCACTAGGACAGGAAATAAGTAGCTTGCTTCTTCGGGGCTTACTCTCCGTAAAGGATTCTTCATCTTCTTATGTAGTCCTCTATTTTTGGTATAAAAGGTTTCATTAATTCATAACGCCCTATAAAAGTATTACATCTACTACACAGAACTCCTCTAAACTGTTTAGTGTCATGGTCGTGGTCAATGTGAAGGTTTCGATTATCCCCACAAATTTCACATACACTTTCAGGGGTTATTGGGTCGTAATGAAGTCCATATTTATTTCGTAAGTTGTACTCTCGGTACTTTCCTTGACGATATTTCTTATTTTCTTCCTTACGACTTTCTGACGTTCGACGTTCATTATAAGGGGCATTATTCATCTTTTTGATTTCTCTTTTACAGGAAAAGCACGTAGAACCTTTAGGGTTATCTAAAATAACTTGGCATCTATGACATATTCCTCTTTTAGAACCAACAGGGATTGATGAATGTTTACCATCTGGGTATTTCATAATAGTATACAACTTGTATTGTATAACCATTATAACATAACCAAACCTTCCTCATATTAGCCCTTCTTCATCCGTGTTGAGAATAACCGCGTGGTCAGCGCGGAACACTTCTACGT
>ERZ1066124.247-NODE-247-length-47176-cov-26.642452_pt1 | contig 47176 bp, 37 predicted proteins | sample MGYA00382771_ERZ1066124 | MGnify/ENA primary metagenome ERZ1066124 (study PRJEB33369, sample SAMEA5778354) | biofilm metagenome | biome: Industrial cooling water; feature: Water cooling tower basin; material: Biofilm | place: United Arab Emirates | collected... | reverse complement strand
AGTAAAAAGCGATATTACTATATCCAACATAGCCAAGATCTAGGTTACGAATGGTATAAGAAAGATTGATATAACCTCCCACATTCGCATTTCCTAGAAGATTTACTTTTTCTACGGCTAAATCTGGCTGTGGGGGATATTGAAAATTGAGCGTAATTCGAGCAACGTTATTCGTCTCGTTACTTTCATTCGTTATATTAGTGCTATCGGCAATGGCGTAAAAATTATAGATCCCAGGACTTAAACCATCATAAAGCGCGATAAAGTCATTACTCTCAACACGTGATGTTCCTGCATTGAGTGCTGCGTCAGCACCCCCATTTGCTAAAAAGGTGGGAATATAATCATCGGCATTTCCGATAATGTTATCAGCCGAAACGACATATCTGGTTGTTGAAGCGGACGCGATCGCATTTCCTGTGTTATTAAGAGTATATTTGGGAACAAAACCATAACCCTGTACGATTTCGACTTGGTTGGTTCCGTTATTTACACTAAAACCAGAGATGCTTAAATCACTTCTCAGTGTGATGGCAGAGAGAGCGATATTATTGGTTTCATTACTTTCTGCGATCGCGGAGTCGCTATCAGCTTGTGCTAATATCTGATACGTTCCCGCATTGAGATTATTAGCCAGCGTTAAAGCTATCGATCTTGAGCCATCTGTTTGCCCAGTTAAAGCCGAGACGGTATCAGTACCTAATAATGTATCCGTTGCGTCTAAAACGTTATTGCTCGATAAATAAAATCTAGTATTACTCGATGCAGCATCGGAAGACCCTTGATTTCTGATGGTGTAAGAAACCGATAAATTAAGTCCGTTGACGGTTACAGAGAGAGGATTAATGATTAAATCAGGTACGCCAGAATCAGTAATGACTACAGTCTGATAACTCAAGTTATTATTTTCATTGCTTTCAACGACAACATTACCATCATCCGCTTGAGCCAATAAATAATAGGTTCCTGCATTGATTGTATTGCTAATGGCCAACAGGGCATCTTCTGGGCTGGTTTGATTGCTCTCTATACTAGCAACACTATCAGTACCTAGATAAATGTCATTACCGAGGGTTGTATCTGTTGAAAGATAAAATTTAGTGGTACTAGAAGCGGCGGTGGAAAGTCCTTGATTTAGGATACTGTAGACAACAACAAGATTACTTCCTGCTACGACTTGAGGAGCAGCTACTAAAGAGTCGATCACTAAGTCGGGTTTGGGCGGCTCTGTGATCTGGAAGAGTTGACTGATTAAGTTATTATTTTCATTACTTTCGCTCAAACTATCACTACTATCGGCTTGAGCGAATAGATAGTATGTTCCTGTATTGAAGTTACTACTGATGGGCAATGTAACACTTTGAGTTCTTGTTGTACCACTTGCTAGAGATGTTACGCTATCAGTTCCTAAAAGCACATCACTACTATCAAAAGTTGTATCGACAGAAAGATAGAATTTAGTCGTACTTGGATCAGCGTTGGCACTACCCTGGTTTTCGATGGTATAGGATAAATTGAGATTTCCCCCTTGGTTGGCGACTAGATTTCCAGCTATTGGTGCAATGACCAAATCGGGTTGATCGTTACTGCTCCCTGTAATTGGTTGAGAGGCTAAATTATTGTTTTCATTACTTTCTGCAACTAAACTTGTACTATCTGCGATCGCTAAAAAGTAGTAAGTCCCACTTGATAGATTAGTGTTCAAGACAAAAGAATCTGTTCTGTTTAATGTTGCTCCAACGGCTAAAGTAGAAACGCTATCATCCCCTAAATAGCTATCACTAGCATCAAACAATTCATCACTAGAAAGATAATATTTAGTAATACTTCCTCTAGCACTAGCGTTTCCTCGGTTGGTCAATGTATAGTTAACATCGATGGTAGTTCCGACGGTTGGATTATTCGGAGCCGAGAATGTAAATTGAGAAATTTCTAAATCGGGTTTAGTAATTTCTATCGTCGTTGGTGAAGCAAATAAATTATTTGTTTCGTTACTCTCTCTGACGTTATTTCCTGTATCGGATCTAGTTATGAGATAATAATTGCCATTGCTGATTGTGCTACTAATCGTCAGGTTTTTGACTTTAGTAATAGACGTACCTGCGGCGAGTGCTACAACGCTATCAGAACCAATGTCGATATCAGTAGTTTCATAAGTTGTATTGGTAGACAGATAAAATCGAGTTGTGTTTGATGGGGCTGTACTTTGCCCGATATTTTGAACCGTATAAGAAACACTCACAGAACTACCAGCCGCTACTGAACTAGGAATGCTTGAGGTGTTTATAATTAGATCTGGAGATCCTATAATATTAAATGCTTTGCCGCTTACGTTATTCGCTTCGTTGGATTCTACTGAGGTATTAGTCGAATCAATTTGAGTCAATAAATAATAAGTCCCTGAAGCGATCGTAGTGCTTAAAGTTACTGTACTGGTTCGGATGGTAGATGCTCCCGCCGAAAGAGACGCAACCGTATCGTTAGCGATAAAACTATCACTACTATCTAACGTCAGATCAGAAGAAAGATAGTATTTAGTTGTACCTGATGACGCACCAGCATCACCCTGATTTCTGGCTGTATAACCCACTCTTATGGATTGACCCGCAATTACTGGACTTGTTGGCACGATAATAGATTCGGGATCGACGACTAAATCGGGTTTAGTGACTTTAATTTCTCTGACAAAAGTGTTATTTGTTTCGTTACTTTCTACATTTGTATTCGCACTATCAGTAACGACAAAGAAATAATAAGCGCCGCTATTAAGACTGCCACTAAAATTAACTGAATTTGTTCTGATTTGTGATGAGGTTTTTGCTAAAGAACTAAGATTATCATCGCCTAATTCAAGATCATTACCATCGAGTAAGCTATCATTTGAAAGATAATACTTAGTCTGGATAGAGCTTGCCGTTACACTTCCTTGATTTCTTAAAGTATAGTTAAAGTTAACTGTCGCACCAGCTTTAATAGGGGAAGTTATATTTAGTCCAGTAATAATTAAGTCGGGCTGACCTACCGATAGAGGATCAATTGGATCTTGACTGTCTTGATTAAAATTAGCCCATCTACTTTGAGTGTCTAACTGATTAACACTCTCATTAATCTCATTTAAGTTCACAAACTGATTTCTAAATGAAGAATTATGATCATAATTTGTATTAAAAGGACTTGGTTCAACTAAATTAACAAAATTATCCTGGACATTCAAAGGTTCAGGTAAATTATTTTCACTAAGCATTTCAATTAATCTCCACCCAAATTTATCTCTCTAAAACTGGTATACCTAAGAGTCGAAGTCTAAGCCAGAGTAAGAATACGGAAGTTTTAATGTTTTCGTACATTCCTCTAATGATCTGTCTATTTTTATCCAAAATCTTTACTAGATCTAAACTAAATTGTGTATTTATTTTTTTGAGACTTTTTTTAAAGGTTATCAATCTCACTCTCGAAATTGTACCGTATATTTACATAGGTTTGCTTTTCAAAACGATTTTTTAACTAACTCCGAGCAATTCATATAGAAGAATTTACATAGTATTTAAGCAAAATAAGGTCAAAGCTATTTCAGATCTAATCATTTGTACTTCTTAGACAGCTTCTCGAATTTTAAATTTTTTGAAATAACAAAAAGCCAAAAACTTTTAAATTTCTATTTTGACCAAGAAGCACAATATTAAAATTAAGTAATTGTGTAAGAAATGTAAAAATTATTCATGATAAGCTCTATCTTGATAATTAGTAAAGTTTTTACTTCCTGCTTTAGGTGATTTTTACTTTGTATGATAACTAGCTTAAAAGCTTTTCAAAATTAATTTAAGCTATAAAATTTACAGTTTTTTCTAAAACAAAGCTTTTTCTGGATTTGGTTGTGAGGTTTATTTAATTTGTAGGACTAGCTGAATTTATCAATCACTTTGAGCGAGACTCCTATTATTTATTTAAGTTCTAGCTTAACTTTCATTAATTAGAGAAAATGTAGCAAGTTTAGCATTTTAAAAGATTAAAATCATTTTTTTAAAAATACATAACGTATCTTAATTAGAGAAAATGTAGCAAGTTTAGCATTTTAAAAGATTAATAAAATAAATATTTTAAGAGTCCTAAATCAAAATAATGGTAAACTTTAAACAAACATAATTTTTCATTTTAGTAAGATTGCAGAGAATATATATCGTATTTATAAATGATGACAGTTATCACAATGACCACACCGAAAATACTCGGATTCTCTTTCAAACCCGAAAGATGATAACAAGAATTGCCAGCGACATTTGCGAGTATTTAGGTAAGTTGACATTAAAGTAGAGTTAGTTAGCCGTTTTGTCTTCGGATCAAATGGTAAAACTTGATATGTAAACGGATCAAGCCATTTTAGTTGTTTTTGCTGATAAAAATAGGCTAGAGAGATTTCAACAGAGGAAAATGTTTGTCTAACTGTTTCTATCTTTCCTGTGGCTGGAATTTTAGATAAAATTTGCTCTGCTTGTTGCGCTTGCTTTTGTAGTTGATTTGTCAGAAATTGATGTCTTTGACGATCGCTTGGATCAAGAATTCCCGTAGGTTCACTAATCAAAGTTAAAGCTTGTGTAAACTTGCCATCTCTTCCCCCTCGTCCCACTTCTTGTACATACTCAGATAATAGCTGTGGTGCTTGGAAATGTAGTATCCATCGGACATCTGGCTTATTGATCCCCATGCCAAAGGCCGAAGTACAGATAACAAATTGTAATTGATTAGTTAACCATTGCTTCTCAATGTATCTTCTTTCATGAGAACTTAATCCAGCATGATAGGCGATCGTCCTATAATTTACAGATTGTAACAATTGAGATAATTCTTCACTCTCTTTACGCGATCGTACATAGATTAATCCTGATTGTTGCGGATGAGTTTTTAAGAAATGTAACAGTTTGTGACGACGACAACGAGATGAAAGACAGACTTGAACTTGTAGATTCAAATTAGCCCGATAGGGACTCAATAAAACTTTTTCGGGATTTTCTAATTGTAAGCTTGTTTCAAGTAGCTGTTGTGTGTGGGGATCAGCCGTTGCCGTAAATGCAGCTACCGCAATTTTAGTACCAATTGGCTTATTTTTAAGCAGAGTTGAGCGAACCACCCCCAGACGACAATAGGAAGGACGAAAGGTATAACCCCATTGCGTCAGACAGTGGGCTTCATCTAAAATCAAACCATTAATCTTGATCTGCGGTTGTGCTATTCTATCCCACACAGGGGAACTAAAAAGCGTTTCAGGAGAAAGATAGAGTAATCTAAGCGTTTGTTGTTCAATTGCTTTTAAGGTTTGTTGCCGTTGTAAGCGAGGTATTTCGTTGTGTAATAAAGCACAGGGTAGTTTTTTTTCTTGTAGTTCTTGTACTTGATTTTCCATTAAGGCAACCAAAGGAGAAATCACCAGAGTTAACCCATCTTGTAATAAAGCTGGAAGTTGAAAACAAATTGATTTTCCGCCTCCTGTGGGCATTACGACTAAAGCATCTTTTTTATTGAGTAAAATCTGAATAATTTCTCCTTGAGGAAAACGAAAATCATCATATCCCCAAATTTTCTGGAACTGTTGGCGAATTTGCTCCCAGTTTCTTGTCATTGGCTCATCATATAAAAGGTATTATTCTGCTATAATTCCCGTTTTTAAGCCAGAATGATCATTTTAGAGCGTAAAAGTTTGGTAACCAAACCCCTACAAGTGATTTTATTAAAAATCTGGGGACAATTTGAATCGTCATCCCCAGATCAATGAAAAGAAAGCTATATTTTACATACCAGGCAATTCTAGCCCACTGGTTAAATCTTCCATTTTTGAGCGCATCGTTTCAGTAGATATGGCGTAAGCGTTTTTCATGGCTTCGGTAACTGAAGCAGATAAAGCCTCATTTCCTTTAGCAATAGCATCGGGAGCAATTTCAACGTTAATCGGTTCTTGATTGCCACTCATGTAGACTTTTACTAAACCGTCGCTACTTTCGCCGACAATTCTCATTTGTTCTAATTCTCTCTGAAGCTCTTGCGCCCCTGCTTGAATTTGTTGTGCTTTTTGAAAAGCCGCTTGTAATTCTTTAATTTTGCCTAAACCAAATCCAAATCCTTGTTTTTCTGACATATCTAAATTTTGTTAATTACTATACAACTTTACGCTCAATGTCGGTGAAGAGGTATTATCTTTACATCATTCGTAAAATACCCTTCCCATCTATTCTAATCGTTTTGCACTTTTCCTAGACTACCTCAAATTTACCCAAAATTTTCACTTCAGGCTCTAAAAGTAATGACCAATGATGATTAACTTGTTCTTGCACATGGCGAATCAAGCCTAAAATATCTTCGGCTTTAGCTTGACCCCGATTAATAATAAAATTAGCATGACGCATCGACACTTCAGCATCTCCGATCGCATATCCTTTTAAACCCAACTGCTCAATCAACCAACCTGCTGCATAGGGTTTAGGATTACGAAACACACTACCACAACTGGGACGATCGTAGGGTTGGGTATTTTGGCGATGATGTAGATTATGGGTTGTATCTGTCATCACCTCTTGTTTAGTGTATCCAGGTTGCAGTTGAAAAGTTGCTTCTAGAACCAAACGATGATCGCCTTGTAATGTTGACGTTCGATAACTATATTTTAAGTCTTCTGCGGTTAGGGTTTCAATCCTACCATCGGGCGATAAAACTACAGCTTTAAGCAAACTATCAGCCACACATCCGTTGTGCGCTCCTGCATTCATCACCACTGCACCGCCAACGGTTCCAGGAATGCCAACCGCCCATTCTAAACCCCGCCAACCGCGTTTAGCCGCCCGCCAAGCCAGTTTAGGTAAGGGTTCGCCTGCACCTGCTGTAATTTGTGCGGTTTCAGGATCAATAGAACTATGGCGTAAATAGCGGGTACTTAACACTAAACCGGGTAAACCTTGATCACTAATTAATAAATTTGAGCCAGCACCCAATAAGGTTAGGGAAATATCTTGGGTTTGCCACCATTCAAAAATCGCCGACAAATCATCACTGCTACGAGGTTCGACATACCATTGTGCTTCTCCCCCCACTCGATAGGATGTAAAATTCGCCAGAGTTATGTTAGGTTGTAGCCAACAATTGGGACTAGCTAGGAGTATGGGAGAGGCGTTCATAGGTATCCTTCAGGCAGAAGTTAGATTTAATGTAACACTCGAAAAGAAAAAAAGGGGATTAGTTTGTACCACTTTTTTTTAGGCAACAATTTTAGTCTGTGCTGCTTGTAGGGCAATTGTTTCTGGAATCATTTGATTGAGATTACCTGCTCCTAAAAAGAGAGTTAAATCACCTGATTGTAAGAGGTTTTTCAGAAAATGACTAATTGTTTTGTAATCTGGGCAATAGTGAACATTAGGATGATGTTTTTTAACTTCATCAACTACTGTTTGACTTTGTAGATTTTGTGAATTAGTTTCCCCTGCACTATAAATATCGGTGAGAACTACAAGATCAGCATCCTCAAATGATTCGCCAAATTCTGCTAAAAAAGTTGCAGTACGAGTGTAGCGATGGGGTTGGAAAATAGCAATTACTCTTTTGTATTGATTGTGTTGCACTTTCAAACGCGCTGCGGCTAATGTGGCTTTAATTTCACTTGGATGATGGGCATAATCATCGATAAAAGTAATGCCATTAATTGCGCCTTTTTCTTCAAAACGACGTTTGGCTCCAGTGAATGAAGCGATCGCATCGGCAATTTGATTAAATTCTAAACCTAATTGACGACCGACTGCTACGGCGGCTAAAGCATTACTGATATTATGTGTCCCAGGTATCCTAACTTCAAGTTGTCCTAAATACTGTCCTTTTTCCCAGATTTGAGCTTTAGAACCCTGTTGATCATAGGTTATGTTTTGAGCAATATAATCGGCTCCCGTTTGAGGATCTAGACTATAGGTAATCTGAGGTTTAAGATAGTTACGAATATTAGGACAATCGAGAGAAGCAATCAGTATTTCTGAGTGTTCTTCAAAAATTTGGAAGATTTTGACGACTTCATCCAAGCTTTGATAGTGATCTGGATGATCGAGTTCAATATTAGTAACAATCCCAATTTTGGCATAATGCTTAGTTAATGAGCCGTCAGATTCATCCGCTTCTGCAACTAGATAAGGACTTTCACCAACTCTAGCGTTACCATCCCAAGCATCGACTTCACCCCCAATTATTACCGTTGGATCTAATCCTGTTTGCAGTAACATATAGCCAATTAGACTACTGGTGGTTGTTTTGCCATGAGTTCCAGCCACCGCAATACTTTGATATTCTTGAATTAAGGCTGCTAAAACATCGGAGCGATGAAAAATTGGATAACCCAATTCAAGAGCCGCTTGATATTCTAAATTATTGTTGTGAATAGCGGTTGAACAAATAATCTGAGGTTGAGTCACCGTTACTCCGCCCTGCAAGGGCGGAGCCTGCGGTGACTGCCCAGCCGCAGTCAGCTTACTGTTACCAACCACCGTCATCAATTTTGCGCTAGAAGATTGATAAATCTCTAAATTACTTGCTTCTTGAGAAGTAAAGACACGCGCTCCTATTTCCTCTAGTCGTCTCGTGATGTGACTTCCTTTGAGATCTGAACCTGATACTGGAAGATGACGCTTGGCTAGGATATAAGCCAGGGCTGACATCCCAATCCCACCGATACCGATAAAATGAAACGGCTTGCCATTAAAATCAATTGTTTTCACCTTTGATGTCTCCTAACACACCACATCATTAAACTACATTCTTGGTTTAGAGGATAGTGACTCTGTTTTATGAATATAGGTGCCATATCATAGCAAAAAGTTGTGAATTTGTCAGAGAATTAGAGTAATAAAGTGTAGTGTTTCAAACTGGGGTTACTCTACGATTAAGATCACCCGTTCTGTAGTTAAAATAGCAAATAAATAAATTCTTAAGATTGGGGATCGAATTGGTCTGCCTTTAAGGTATGATTGGGGTCATTAATAATCTAATCTATTGAACAAGAACATAGAGGGCAAGACGCAGTGGTTAGAGTAGCGATCAACGGGTTCGGACGTATCGGACGTAATTTTCTAAGATGCTGGTTAGGGCGTGAGAATAGTCAGCTAGAGGTGGTAGGCATTAATGATACCTCTGATCCAAGAACCAACGCCCACCTACTCAGATACGATTCTATGCTAGGTAAGTTAGATGCTGAAATCAGCGCGGATGACGATACCATTACGGTAAATGGAAAAACGATTAAATGTGTATCTGATCGCAATCCTTTAAACTTGCCTTGGGATTCCTGGGGTGTCGATTTAATTATCGAAGCAACTGGGGTTTTTGTCGATGAAGAAGGCGCATCTAAGCATATTGCTGCGGGTGCCAAGAAAGTTTTAATTACTGCTCCTGGTAAAGGTGCAGGTGTTGGTACTTTTGTCGTCGGTGTTAATGAACAGGATTACGACCCCAATAAGTATAATGTTGTCAGTAATGCAAGTTGTACAACAAACTGTCTAGCTCCTGTTGTCAAAGTGCTTCACGAAAATTTCGGAATTATTAAAGGCACAATGACAACGACTCACAGTTATACGGGTGATCAACGTATTCTTGATTCTAGTCACCGCGATCTACGTCGTGCCAGAGCCGCCGCCGTTAATATTGTTCCCACTTCGACGGGTGCAGCTAAAGCAGTTGCTCTAGTCATTCCAGATATGAAGGGTAAACTCAATGGAATTGCGCTACGGGTACCGACTCCTAATGTGTCTGTTGTGGATTTAGTGGTTCAAGTCGAAAAAAGCACGATCGCAGAACAGATCAATGAAGTTCTCAAAGCAGCCGCAGAAGGACAATTAAAAGGTATACTAGAATATAATGATTTACCTCTAGTTTCCTCTGATTATCGTGGAACTAACGCATCATCAATTGTCGATGCCAGCCTAACGATGGTAGTCGGTGGCGATATGGTTAAAGTTGTTGCTTGGTACGATAACGAATGGGGTTACTCGCAACGTGTGGTAGACCTTGCTGAAGTTGTCGCTAGTAAGTGGTAGACGTTATTTAAAGATTTTCATTTCATCTCTTTTTGTATCCTAGGGTGAGTTTAGCTCACTCTTTTTTGTTGCGTGTATTTTTTTAGGCAATAAAAAGCCTCGGCAATCAACCGAGGAACACTCAATAGGAGAACTCAATGCTTTTATTGACAAGAGAGAGGAACCCTCATAGCTATTAGGCTAGTAGACCCAACCTTTTGCCGTTATCTTTCGCACGACGGATTAAATTTTGTCTGGTGCTGTTTTCGATGCCAACTTTGTTACAGAAATTGGTGATGGTTTGAGCGTGAAGGGCGATTGCTTTTCCTCGAAGTTGGTTAAATTTAGCTTTTCCGACGTAGTTACGAACGAGAACGATAAAAGGTGCAAACATTTTTCATTACCTCTTTTTTTATGCAGTTTTAATATTGATTTCGTTTTTTAGCTTATGTAAATAAATGTAACAATTTTATTACGAATTGTAAAGAATATCTTGACAAAGAATTTTTTATAGCTAATATAGGCTGGTCTTATAAAAAAAAGATGCAGTTTAGGACACTCATACCGCATTCGGTAGATGAGGTGCCTTTGTCAAAGTTCAACTTAAATGTTTTATCATCAACGTTCTCAAGTATTCCCTCAAGACTATCTCAGTGAGTTACAAGGACAGATTTTAGCTTGTCCGTATTTTGCCGTGAATAATCTAAATCGTGATTTTGTGGGGACTAAAGGATTCTCTGTAGTGTTTCGGCGATCGCATCTTCTAACCGTTGAACAGCAATTTCCCTATTTTAGTCGCTATCTAGAACAAGCCCTACAAAGCGATTGTAATGCCTTTTATCTTAATCCTCTGCTCCTAAAATCAGGCTCACGGGTTGATCCACATATTGATCGTTCCTTGCGTTCCTATTGCAAAACCATCGATCCCCCTAATGTAGTTAGCGTTCTTTATATAGAGGTTCCCAGTGATTTAGTCGGTGGAGAATTAGTGTTACGATCGCATAAACGCCCAATTGGACAAATTCGACCTCAAGCAAATACCTTACTCTTTTTCCAAGGCGATCTAACTCACTCCGTTAACCCCGTAAGTAGTTCTGGGTTTCGTCTGAGTCTAGTATGTGAACAATACAACTTAGAAGATATTCAACTGCGAGAAATACCCGAATTTAAACTAGAGTCAAGGGTTATTAAGGCAGAAAATAAAGTTAAGCAACGAAGTAAAGCAAAGCTAAAGCATTAAAAAGCTATAATGCGGGTGACAGATGAACAACATTGCTTATGATAGAGCGCAGAGGCGATGAATATCTGATAAGCTTCAAGGGTGTAATCTTATTAATTTTACAAATTTTTCTTGATTTTAGAAAAGCTCGGTTATTATTGGTTGGCATTTTTTGGGATCATTCTCATCCGCTATTTTCTCGTTGCTGGAGGAGTGTATGGGTTTTTCTATTCTGATTTAGGAAAGCCTTATATTATTAAGAATTTACGCTCTTTGCCCCCAAAGTGGAAGTCAATGCGACAAGATGCCGAATTAGCGATTTTATCTGCGGTGTTTTTTTCCTTGTGCGCTGCTTTGATCCTGTCGGGATATGATTCTGGGCTAACACGTTTGTATGCTACTTTTGAGCAATACGGTCTATGGTATATCGGATTTAGTTTTGTCGTCGTCCTCATCCTTCAAGATGGCTATTTTTATTTAATTCATCGGACATTCCATCATCCATTATTGTTTAAATGGCTACATCATGGTCATCATCGATCCCTTGAACCGACTCCTTGGACATCTTTTGCCTTTGATTTACCCGAAGCAATTTTCCAAGGACTTTTCTTTATCGGAATTGTTTTTTTAATTCCTCTCCATTTCATCACATTAATTGCTTTACTGATGACAATGACCATTTGGGCGGTTGTAACCCATCTCGGTATCGATCCTTTTCCCCGTTCATTGATGCGTGACTGGTTGGGTAAATGGTTTATTGGCCCTACGCATCATTCGATTCATCATCGTAAATATCGGGTTCATTATGGGTTGTATTTCACCTTCTGGGATAAACTGTTAGGGACTCACGATCCAAGTTATGAACAAGAATTCCTAGACTAAAAAGCAGATTTAGCTAAAATTAGGATTTGATTGTAGTTGAAAAAAATCATGTCACGGTTAGCTGATCTCTCGCTCACAACTCCTGCATTACTATTTCCTGCGATCTCGCTTTTATTGCTGGCGTATACGAATCGATTTTTAGTCATTGCTCAATTAATTCGAGAATTAAATAAACGTTCTAAAGATGTCCAACCAGACTTGACCCGCCGACAAATCCGTAATTTAAAAAAAAGAGTGCAACTCATAAAATGGATGCAGTTTTATGGCGCACTCGGTTTTTTATTGTGTACGTTTTCGATGGCGTGTCTCTTTTTTACTTATCCTACATTGGGTGAAATTGCCTTTGGGAGCAGTTTAATTTCGATGGTCATTTCTTTATTACTTTCGTTGTATGAAATTTCTATTTCGGTTAATGCCCTTAATATTGAATTAGAACACATGGAACGCTGAAAAAAATCCCCCCTAATTTTAGGAGGGTGTAGAGACGAGCCATGGCGCGTCTTAAATGAAGAATCTATTCAGAAACAGAGGTTAGTAATTCGACTTCTTTGTAAATGGGAAGAACCTTCACTTTACCTTCTTCATCAATATCAATTTTGGCTGTATCACCTTCTTTCAAGCGACCTGAAAGAATTTCTTCAGCCATGACATCTTCGAGAAGACGCATAATCGCACGACGTAAAGGACGCGCCCCATAAGCGGGGTTATATCCCTCTTCGACTAAGCGTTCTTTGAATTTGTCGGTGACGGTTAAAGTGATTTGCTGTTCGGTTAGGCGTGAGAAAACCTCTTTGAGCAAGATTTCTGAGATTTCTTTGACTTCATCTTTATTGAGTTGACGGAAGACAATAATCTCATCAAGTCGGTTGAGGAATTCTGGACGGAAGTACTGTTTAAGTTCTTCATTGACCAGAGAGCGAATACGGTTGTACTGAGCCTCGCTTTCATCGACTCCACCAAACTCAAAACCAATCCCACCGCCACCTTTTTCGATGACCTTAGAACCGATGTTTGAAGTCATGATCAACAGGGTATTCTTAAAGTCCACTGTCCGACCCTTAGCATCAGTCAAACGACCATCTTCCAAGATTTGCAGCAACATATTAAACACATCTGGGTGTGCTTTCTCGATCTCATCAAAGAGAACGACGGTATAAGGACGACGACGCACCGCTTCAGTTAATTGTCCACCCTCGTTGTATCCAACATAACCAGGAGGAGAACCAATCAACTTAGAAACCGTATGACGTTCCATATATTCCGACATATCCAGACGGATCATCGCATCTTCTGAACCGAAGAAATAAGCCGCGAGTGCTTTGGTTAACTCGGTTTTCCCGACTCCTGTGGGGCCAGAGAAGATAAACGAGGCGATCGGACGGTTGGGGTTTTTCAAGCCGACTCTAGCCCGACGAATCGCACGAGACACGGCTTTTACTGCGTCTTCTTGACCGATTAATCTTTGATGCAGGGTATCTTCCATGTGCATCAATTTCTCGGATTCAGTTTCGGTCAGTTTATTAACGGGAACCCCAGTCCAAGAAGCCACAATATGGGCGATTTCCTCCGCCGTTACTACAGGGTCTACCGTTTCGCCTTCAGTTTTCTTAGCGGACGCGATCGATTGAATTTGTTCTCTAAGTTCAATTTCCCGATCTCTGAGTTCTCCCGCTTTTTCAAAGTCCTGACCGCGAACCGCATCATCTTTTTGTTTGAGGATGCCTTTGAGTTCTTTTTCCAGTTCTTTGGCTGCTGGGGGAAGTTGAGAATTGAGTAAACGAACCCGAGAACCTGCTTCATCGATTAAGTCAATTGCTTTATCGGGTAAGAAGCGATCGCTGATATAACGGTCTGAAAGTTTAGCCGCCGCCACGAGAGCCTCATCTAAAATTTTCAGTTTGTGGTGCTGCTCATAGCGTTCCCGTAGACCGTAGAGAATTTCAATCGTTTCGTCAACTGAAGGTTCGCCCACCATCACGGGCTGAAAACGTCGCTCTAGTGCGGCATCCCGTTCGATGTGCTTGCGGTATTCATCTAACGTTGTGGCACCGATACATTGTAATTCACCACGAGCTAATGCGGGTTTGAGGATATTCGCGGCATCTATAGCCCCTTCGGCCGCCCCTGCACCAATTAGGGTATGTACCTCATCAATGACGAGAATGACATTACCCGCCGTGCGAATTTCGTCCATGATTTTTTTGAGACGTTCTTCAAATTCACCCCGATACTTGGTTCCTGCTACCAGTAAACCAATATCAAGCGTCACCACCCGTTTATCTTCGAGGATGTCTGGGATATCTTTTGTCGAAATGCGTTGGGCTAGTCCTTCGGCGATCGCTGTTTTCCCCACCCCTGGTTCACCGATTAAAACGGGGTTGTTTTTGGTGCGTCGTCCGAGGATTTGGATCACGCGCTCAATTTCTTTCTGTCGTCCCACAACGGGGTCGAGTTTGCGTTCAACCGCCAACTGAGTGAGATTTGTACCAAATTCATCGAGGGTTGGGGTTTTCGTGCGACCTGTGGCGGTACTTCCTGCTGCGACTTCGGCGGTTTCTCCGAGCATCCGAATCACTTGAGTGCGGACTTTAGAGAGGTCTACACCCAGATTTTCTAAGACTCGTGCCGCGACCCCTTCCCCTTCTCGAATCAAACCTAATAATAGGTGTTCTGTGCCGATGTAGTTGTGTCCTAGCTGACGTGCCTCTTCAAGTGACAGTTCTAGAACCCGTTTGGCACGAGGAGTAAAGGGAATTTCTACAGCAACGAAACCTGAGCCACGCCCGATGATTTTTTCGACTTCAATGCGAGCGTCTTTTAGATTCACTCCCATTGATTTGAGAACCTTGGCTGCGACACCCGTTCCCTCGCCGATAAGCCCTAGTAATATTTGCTCTGTTCCTACGAAGTTGTGACCCAAACGGCGGGCTTCTTCTTGGGCAAGCATGATTACTTTTATGGCTTTTTCTGTAAAGCGTTCAAACATAAGCCTGTCTCCATCACCTGCTGCTGATCCCTAGTATGCTGATTTTAGCACAGGCATATAGACTAACTGCCGTATACCGTACAGCAGAAATTTTTTTTCTTTTAAAATGATTTAATCGAGTTTTAAATGTTTTTTTAGTGATTGCCGCATAATCTCTATCGGTGGCTTCTTTCCTGTCCAAATTTCGAGAGCAATTGCACCTTGCTGTACTAGCATTTCTAAGCCGTCAATTATCATAGCACCTTTTTGTCGAGCTTGGGCTAAAAATTGGGTGGGATTGGGGATATAAATTAAATCATAGGCGATCGCTCTTGTCGCTAATTTTTCTAAAACCCTTGATTCTACAGGTGATTCATCGATTTTTGGATACATTCCCACTGGAGTTGTATTGACTAATAGCTGAGTTTGTGGTATAAGCGTAGATAATTTTTCTAGTGTAAAAATATTAATTTTGGTTGATAAATTTAGCCAACTGTTTTGGAATTCGGCTAATTTTTTGGGATCTCGCCCGACAATGTGAATTTCTGGGCATCCTAACTCAACACAGCCAACCACAACGGCTCTAGCGGCTCCACCATTGCCTAAAATAATTGGTGTAATTTGGCTCCAATCGTAGGATAACGCTTTTAAGGGGGCGAGGAAACCTGCAACATCGGTATTGGTTCCCTTCCATCCCGTTTCAGTCTGCCATACCGTATTAACCGCACCGACTAATTTAGCCGTTTCCGTAATTTCACAGAGTAAGGGCATAATTTCTAGTTTATGGGGAATTGTTATACTAAATCCCTTAACCCCAATTGTTTCAAATCCTGCGATCGCTGTTGGTAAATCTTTGGCTTTAATCGAAAATGGAACATAAACATAATTCTCACCCATCTCTTGTAATGCGGCATTGTGCATCACAGGTGAGAGAGAATGCTTAATCGGATCACCAATGACCCCTAAAAGTTGAGTTGTTCCTGTTATGTAGCTCATTTAATCCCATTTCCATTGATCAAGACAACAGATTAATTGTAGGGGTTTGCTCTCCAAACCCTTTAATTTAGTTTTTCATAAAGAAAAATATTTTTTTACAATGTAAGTCGTTTTTATTCTTCTATTTCTAAGGCAAGTTGATAAATTTGACGACGGGATAAATGGCTCGTCTCTGCTAGATGACGACTTGCTTGCGAGCGCGTCATCCCTTGATTCATTAATTTCTGTAATTCTTGTTTTAACTGTGCTTCGGATAATTCTGGAGTCTCAGTTAGACTTGCCCCTGATACGACTAGAGTATATTCTCCTTTGGGTTGTTCTGATGAATAATGTACGATCGCTTCTTTAATCATTCCTCGCCAAATTTCCTCATAAAGTTTTGTTAACTCTCTGGCTAAAACAATCAGACGATTTTCGCCAAAATACTCATTAAAGTCTTCTAATGTCTCGATAATTCGATGAGGAGCTTCATAAAAAATCAGTGTACGATGTTCTAATTTTAATGTCTCTAGTCTACGATCTCGTTCTTTGGCTTTAGTAGGTAAAAACCCCTCAAAACAAAATCTTTCGGTGGATAAACCCGATACAGCTAATGCGGTGATAGCTGCGGTAACACCTGGGATGGGAATGACTAAAATCTGATGTTCATGACAAGCTTTGACCAAATCATAACCTGGATCGGAAATACTTGGCATTCCAGCATCAGTGACTAAGGCGATATTTTTGCCCTGTTTAAGTTCTAAGAGTAAATCTGTCTCACGCTCAAACCGATTATGTTGATGATAGCTAATCGCAGGGGTAGTAATTTGAAAGTGTTGTAATAACTTACCTGTATGTCGAGTATCTTCGGCTGCAATTAGATCAACATTTTTAAGAATACGAACCGCCCGAAACGTCATGTCTTCTAAATTGCCGATCGGTGTTCCGACTAGATAAAGTATACCCTGTTGACTCATTTTAAATTAAATCATTACTAACAAAGATCATACACAGATCATTAATCCGTCAAGTCTTGTAAAGATTTAACAGAAATATAGACAAATTTTATCAAGTTTTACCAAATATATGATGGAGAATTTTACTACAGTTTGTGTTAAAATCAAAAACTTCTAGTATATTATATACCAAAATGCAGTTAGTAGAGCGACACGTAATCAAGCCAGGGCATCGGTACTACAAAACGTGCGATCAACTTTGTTGGTTATCAAAAAATCTCTACAACAGTGCTACATATATTTACCGTCAGAATTTTTTTCAAGGAGTAACCACTAATGCGATAGAAGTGTATCATCAGCTAAAAACAGAAGCCGACTATCAAGCACTGCCTTCTAAAGTAGCTCAAGGCACCTTAAGGTTAGCTCTAAGAAATTGGACTTCTTATTACAAAGCTAAAAAATCTTATTCTAAGAATCCTTTCTTATTCAAAGGTGAGCCTAAAATTCCTCATTATAAAGGTAAAAGGAGTAAAAATAGAGAAGACGGTCGATTCATTGTCTCTTATAACTCCCAAGCAATTAGCAAAAAACTTTTAGTCAAAAAGCAAATAGCTAATCCTAGCGGAACCCAAATCTTTTTATCAACAAAAGCTAAACAGATTGATGAAATAAGAATTGTTCCACGAATCGGGAGTTATGTAATTGAAATTATTTATCCAGTTGAAGAAGCCAAACAATCCTTACCCAAAGAAAGAATAGCCTCAATCGATTTAGGATTAAACAATCTCTGTACTTTAACCTACAATCTTCCTCAGATACCACCGATTATTTATGATGGTCGTGCCATTAAGTCAGCCAACCAATACACTAATAAATTAAACGCAGAATATCGCTCTCAGTTACCTGTCTCACAATTAAAGAGCAAAAGATTAGACAAACTTTGGGCAAAAAGAAATCAAAAAGTGGACTACTACCTCCACACAACAAGTCGAGCTATAATCAATGACTTAGTTAAGAATAATATTGGCATTTTAGTGATTGGCTGGAACTCTGGATTTAAAGATGGGATTAACATCGGTCGAATTAATAATCAGCGATTTGTTTCTATTCCTCATAAAAGATTAATTGAACAACTTCAATATAAAGGTCTCCTGGCGGGAATTGAAGTAATATTAATTAATGAGGCTTATACTTCAAAGTGTTCAGCATTGGATTATGAACCAATACACAAACATGAAATGTATCAGGGAAAAAGAATTAAGCGCGGATTATTTAGAACGAAGAGTGGACAAACCATAAATGCCGATATTAATGGGTCAATTAACATCGGCAGGCTCTATGAAAAAGTAGTTGGAAATGCTAACAAATTAGCTCATCCAATAGAGGGTGTAGTAGTTCATCCATTGCGGATAAAACCGTACAAAACTGGTTTTTAGTCATGAGATATTTGACTATAGAATTAGTAACTATAACTGTTTGCTGTGACGACCCTCGATCAGGAATAATTAGAGATAGATCGTATTCGCTGCATTATTTATGAATCAAAATCAGGTTACCGCTTCAGACGTGCAAGCCATTTTTAATCGACTCGCTCCAATGTATGATGAACTCAATCAATCACTTAGTTTTGGACTCCATCGCGTCTGGAAATTAATGACGGTGAAATGGTGTCAACCCAAAGCGGGGGATTTGGGGTTAGATGTTTGCTGTGGTACAGGTGATCTAGCTCAACTATTAGCCCAACGAGTCGGAAAAACAGGCAAAGTTATCGGATTAGATTTTTCAGCCGAATTACTAGCGATCGCCAAACAACGCGCTATACAAAATACCCCTCATCTTCCTTTAGAATGGATAGAAGGAGATGCCCTTGATCTACCCTTCGATGCTCAAACTTTTGATTGTGCTACGATGGGTTATGGGCTAAGAAATGTGATTGATATTCCTCAATGTTTAAAAGAGTTATATCGAGTTCTTAAACCCAATGCAAAAGTGGCTATTCTTGATTTCCATCGTCCTAATCAACCTTTAATCCGTAGTTTCCAACAATGGTATCTCGATCAAATCGTTGTAAAAGAAGCGAAACGCTTTGGGTTAACTGATGAGTACGCCTATATTAGTCCTAGTGTCGATCGTTTTCCCGTCGGGACTGAACAAGTTAAATTAGGATATCAAGTTAAATTTTCCCATGCGGTTCATTATCCCCTAGCAGGTGGATTAATGGGCGTATTAGTGCTGACTAAATAGTTTTGATTTTTTGTTGACAACCTTGGATCTTTCAACTGTTTGGACTTTTATTGTTCCTCCCGTCGCTGGAGCGGTTATTGGTTATTTTACCAATGATATCGCTATCTCGATGCTGTTTCGTCCCTATCGAGCCATTTATTTCGGTAAGCGTCGTCTTCCTTTTACACCTGGTTTAATTCCCCGAAACCAAGAACGTTTAGCGCAAAGGGTTTCGGATACGATTATGAGTTCTTTGTTGACTCCTGAAGAACTGCAAAGACTCGCTAAACGTCTATTAGAAACCGAACGTGTTCAAAATACGATTCTTTGGCTATTACAATTAGCAATTAGTAAAATTCGTGCCGATAAAGACCAAAAAACCGCAAAAATACTATCTCATATTCTCAGAGATTTATTTGGCGAGTCTTTACCCCGACTTTTGAAAGTATTAGCCCGACGAGAAGATTTTTTAGAAACGCAACTCAATCAAATTTTTGATCAAATTGTGCTTGATTTTCGTTTAACAGATAATCAAGCACGTCAGTTTTCTGACTGGTTATTAGAAACGGTGATCCCTCCTGATGTAATTCGTCAATTACTGATTGATTTTTTAACGGATCGAAATATACAAGTCATTGATGAAGGTTTTCGAGAAAAAACCAGTGGAACCTATTGGGTTGTTGCTAATTTATTTGGGTTGAAAAATGCTTTACAACGTTTAAGAAGCTTTTGTTTAGATGAAAAAGATGTAGCTAATACTCGTTTAAAAGAGCTATTACTATCGCTTGAAATTCGCAACCGCTTACGAATTTGGCTACAAAATCTATCTTTGCAAAATTTACCCGTTTCAACGGTTCGCCAATTGAGAAAAACAACTAGAGATACGGTACGGAATTATATTCAAGATAACGGATCACAGTTTATAGAAGATTTTGGGCAGTCGATTGATTGGAACAAAATTGCTATTGTAATTGTTAATCGTCTTCAAGATTCTCCAGTATTGACAAATTCTTTAGAAGTTATTAGTCAAGAACTCGCTTTGATTTTAGAACGGTATCTAGAAGAAGATCTCGAAAAACTCGTGGCTCAAGCAATTCCGATTTTATCAATCGATCAAGTAATTATTGAACGGGTTAAAACTACTTCTCCTGAAGAATTAGAAAACGCGATCAATGGTATTGTTAAAAGTGAACTGCAAGCGATTGTTAATTTAGGAGGGGTGCTAGGTTTCTTGGTGGGTATTATACAAACAATTTTATTGCTCTTAACCTAGAAAGCTCCTTGTAACTACTGATAAAATGTATTTTTATAAAGATCTAAAAGATCGAATCTACCCGACTTTTTTACTTTTTGTTCATATTTTAGAAGAAATACCCAAAATAAGTTTCTACAAAAAACGTCTTACTGTAGCTCAAGCATCATTTTTATTTGGAAGTTTTTAAGCAGAATGAACCAGATAAAAACCACAAGAAAATAATATAGGTCAGGCTTAAAACGGTCTGACCTTTTAAATGCTTAAATGAATTTTCCCAAAATGATGCCACTGAGTAAAATAAAACCTAACCAAACATTTTGAGCGAAAATCTCTCCATAAACCGCTTTTTCAAGTTCAGGCTGACGTAAACGAATATAATGTACAAGCCATCCCATTACGGTAATCGTCCAAGCGAACCAAAACGGCCAAGATAATTCCATTTCTACACCAAAACCCGCTAATAATCCCAAAGCGATCGCCAAAAACACCCCAACCGCTTCCGCAGCATAGTCACCAAAAAAGATAGCACTCGAATTAATACCCACTTTTAGATCATCTTCGCGATCTGACATGGCGTATACTGTATCAAAACCTAATGTCCAAGCGACGGTAGCCCCCCACAGTAACCAAGTTGCGGGGGTTAAAGAAGCGGTTACAGCACTCCAACTAATCAAAACCGCAAAACCCCAGGCAATAGATAAAACTAACTGAGGAATTGGAAAAAACCGTTTAGCCAAAGGATAACAAACAATAACAGGAACAGCAGCTACACAGAGCCAAAAACTCAGGGAATTTAGATATAAGGCCAAAATCGCAGCACAAACCAAAGCAATTAGAGCGATAATAATAGCAACTCTAACTGACAAAGCACGTGATGCTAGAGGACGGTTACGAGTTCGTTCAACTTGTGGATCAATGTCTCGATCCCATAAATCATTAATCACACATCCTGCCGCGCTTGTGGTCAGACTTCCGAGTATAATAACACCGACAAGGGGTAACGGGGGATAACCCTGTGCCGCACTAAAAACCGCCCATAAAGCTGGAATCATTAAAATTAAACGTCCGGCGGGTTTATTCCAACGCAATAAGCGAAAAAGGGTTAACCAGGTTGGCTCTTGAATTGGCTGAGTTTGGGTCATAGTTTGATAATGATCTTTTCTGTAAGGAAGGATTTGGAGGACACTAATAAATTTTATGGTTAATTCTCTCAACCAAGTTACAACGAATGGGGCAAAACTGGCTAGTCTCGATTCTGCAACGCCTTGTATTCTCGCCGCGATCGATATTGGGACAAACTCCGTTCACATGGTTGTAGTTCGGATCGATCCATCTCTGAGCGCGTTTACCATCATTGCCCGCGAAAAAGATACCGTGAGATTAGGGGATCGTTGCCCTGATGGTCGCTTATCAGAAGCAGCAATGGAAAGAGCGATCGCAGCCCTGAAACGATGTAAGGATTTAGCCCTTAGTTTAAATGCTAACCCGATCATTGCCGTTGCGACCAGTGCCACTAGAGAAGCCTCTAACGGGCAGAAATTTCTCAAACAAATAGAATCAGAAGTTGGGATTTTTGTCAACCTTATTTCAGGACTCGAAGAAGCTCGACGCATTTATCTCGGTGTCCTCTCAGGGATGGACTTCCAAAATCAACCCCATGTCATTATTGATATTGGTGGGGGATCAACAGAAATTATTCTAGGTGATAGTCATGACTCGCGTTTTGTGAGTAGTACAAAAGTTGGTGCGGTTCGTCTAACCCAAGATTTGATTACCACTGATCCCATTAGTCCGACTGAATTCGCTGTCCTCAAAGCGTATGTCAGAGGAATGTTAGAGCGTCCTATCGAAGAAATGCGCCTCTATCTCAAACCCAATGAAGAATTAAGACTGGTTGGTACATCAGGTACAATTGAAACCCTTGCAGTAATTAATGCTCTTGAAAAATTTGGTGAGGTTCCTAGTCCTCTTAATGGCTATCAATTAACCCGCAAAGAAATTAAAGATTATGTTAAACGCTTTTCGACTCTCAACTATGAGCAACGAATGGCCATACCTGGGATGTCCGATAAGCGGGCTGAAATTATTCTCGCGGGTTCAGTGGTTTTACTAGAAGCAATGACGCGGCTCAATCTCGATAAAATTACTTTGTGTGAACGTGCTTTACGAGAAGGGGTGATCCTAGATTGGATGTTGACACATGGCTATATTGAAGATCGCCTCAGATATCAAAGTGAAATACGAGAACGTAGCGTAATTAGAATTGCTAAAAAATATGGTGTTAATCTAGAATCGAGTCAACGGGTAGCTCAGTTTGCTAAAGTCATTTTTGACCAAACGCGAAATGTTCTACATTCTTGGGGTGATTCAGAATGGGAATTATTGTGGGCTGCTGCTATCCTACATAACTGCGGTAATTATGTTAGTCATTCGGCTCATCACAAGCATTCTTATTATTTAATCCGTAATTCAGAGTTATTAGGCTACAGCGAGATTGAATTAGAAATTATTGCCAATTTAGCTCGCTATCACCGTAAAAATAAGCCCAAAAAGAAGCACGACGAATACATTAGGCTGCCCGAACAGTATCAAATAATGGTTAGACAATTGAGTGCAATGCTTCGTCTTGCCGCAGCACTTGACCGTAGACAAATCGGGGCAATTTCTCATCTTGAATGTAAATACGACCCCGAATATCGTAAGCTACATATTCATCTATTTCCAGCAAATCCTGAAGATGATTGCGCTTTGGAAATGTGGAGTTTTGATTACAAAAAACCGATTTTTGAAGAAGAATTTGGCGTTAAAGTTATTACAACTTTAGCCTTTTTTCATTCAGGGATGTCGAATTAAAAATAACTTTGATGTTTTTAGCTCAAGCAAGTGTTATTAGCCAACAAGACTTCTAACACTCGCTCTATTTATCTCATTTATCCTGCCCAAGTTGTCCACTTAGGAGAGACACCAACAGCACTTTCATCGCAACCCATTTCAGTTTCACAAAGATTAGCTCCTGTAGTATCGGCAACACTGAGATCGGTTTGAGTAATGTTAGCTCCTTCTAAATTAGCTCCACTTAAGTCAGCACCATGAAGATTCGTTTCAATTAAGTTAGCTCCACTTAAATTAGCCTGATGTAAATTCGCACATCGAAGATCGGCACGAGCTAAATTAGCTCCACTTAAATCAGCCCCACTTAAATCGGCTCCGATTAAATTCGTCTCTACCAAATTTGTTCCAACTAGATGAGCATTACTGAGATCTACGGCACTCAAATTCGCTTGCTGTAAACACGCTCCACTGAGATCCGCTTGACTTAAATTAGCTTCACTGAGATCGGCACAAGATAAATCAATCCGTGAAAGATCCGCTTTTACCAAATTCACTTGATGCAAGCTAACGCCATGAAAATTTGACTCTTGATCAGCAAAACGATTCATTAATTCATGTGCTTTCATATTCGTCTACCCTCTTTTGGCTTTTTTAAAAATCGAGCTAGTCCCACTCCTACACACGACTTTTGATTGATGCAACGTGTCATTAAAGATTAAGCCAATTAAATCCAGTTGTTTTGGATTCATTGAGTTGAAACTATTTTATTAAGACTCAATCATGCTTTTATTTATTTAAGTTACTTTGATTATAGTAAAAATCTTGATCCTTATTAATTTATCTTCGTTTAAACTTCATTTTTCTTCAAAAAGAAATGTTAAGGATGTTTTAGCTTTTATTTAATTAGAGTAATTTTTTAGGTCAAAAAGTGTAGTAAATCTTCGTTTTTTAGTTTAATTCTACTCCCATTAACCATAGCATCGGTTTTTCTACCCGACTCTCCATGACTCGTTTCTACAATACTGTATCAAAAGATACAAAATTGAACTGAGAGCAGCATTTAATGTAAACATTTAGCAATAATTAAGAAAAGCGAATCGATGAACAATCATTATTCTGTGGCGATTGTCGGGGGGGGTCAAGCGGGTCTATCCATGAGCTATTGCTTAAAAGAGAAAGGCATAGACCATATTATTTTTGAGAAAAATCAGATTGGCTATGCTTGGCGGGCTAAACGTTGGGACTCTTTTTGTTTAGTCACTCCCAACTGGCAATGTCAGTTACCTGGGTATTCATATACGGGTAATGATCCTCAAGGATTTATGCAAAAAGAGGAAATTGTTCAATATATTGAAGCTTACGCACAATCCTTTAATCCACCGCTTAAAGAAAGTGTGGAAGTCTTAAGCGTTCGCAAAAGTGATGAGCAAAACGGTTTTGAATTAATTACATCCATTGGAGACTATACAGCAGATCAGGTGGTGATTGCGACAGGAAGCTATCATCTGCCCAAAATCCCTAAAATTGCGGCTCGATTTCCTGAAAGCATTATTCAGTTACATTCATCAGAGTATAAGAATCCAGAGTCTCTACCCGATAAAAGTATTTTAGTTGTTGGGACAGGTCAATCGGGTTGTCAAATTGCTGAAGACTTGCATTTAGCAGGGAAACAAGTTCATTTATGTGTGGGTGGTGCGCCGCGATCGCCTAGAAGATATCGGGGCAAAGATGTCGTAGAATGGCTAGAGCAGATGGGATATTATGATCTATCAATCAATGAACATCCGCAAAAAGAGAAAGTCAGAAACAAAGCGAATCACTATGTTACAGGACGTGATGGCGGACGCGAAATTGATTTACGACAATTTGCTCTTGAGGGAATGCAATTACATGGTAGGTTAAAAAATATTAGTGGCTATCAACTTGGATTTTGGGACGATCTTAAAGAAAATTTAGATTATGCAGATAGTGTAGCCGAAAGTATCAAAAAAACCATTGATGGATTTATTGAAAAACATCAAATTCAAGCTCCTACAGAACCGATTTATCAACCCGTTTGGCAGCCTGTACCACAAAATTTATCCTTAGATTATCAAGAAGCAAATATCGGTGCAGTGATTTGGTGTACAGGTTATCACTCTGATTTTAGTTGGATCGATCTGCCTGTATTTGATGGTAAAGGATATCCAGGCCACAAACGAGGTGTCACTGATGTTTGGGGTTTATACTTTTTAGGTTTGCCTTGGCTTTATACTTGGGGATCTGGACGATTTTCAGGAATAGCCAGAGATGCGAATTATCTAGCAGATTGCATTATTTCGAGAAAAAAAGTCTCTTATTCAAGTGACTGGAGTATCGTTAATGAATTTTTGCTCGGCTCGTAACCCGATTAATTCAACCTAAATAACTTGAACTAACTAGTGACCTTTCTTGAATATAAAAAGTTTCCCGATTTTCCGTCTTTATTATATGGAGAGGTACAAGTTATCAAGAGAACCTACGAAGAGATAAAGAAGGATAATTGGGAATCAATTATTAAATATTAAATAATATTAAAAATCAATAAAAGGTGAGTCAAAAAATCGAGATTGTGGTTTGATTGAGGAAAGCAAAAAAAATTGCTTAATCTCTCTGATTTATCTGATCAAGATTAGGCTCTTTATCATGCGCTTAATTAGTCACCAATTTTTCACTTTTTTTAGGTGTGAATTATGAAAAATGTTTTAACTCATCTGTCTATGACTGCCGTTCTCTTAGGAATGGTCGCACCAGCTTATTCAGCCTCAATATCTTTTAGACCAACTGGATCACAGCTAGATAGTGACCCAATCAATGATCTAGTAGTTCAAGTTGGACAGCAAATTACTTTTACTTTAGGTATTGATACGACAGGCCTCGCTAACACATTGCAGTCTTTTACCTATGTAGTAACAAGAGATAACACAGAGATTCTGCTGGATAGTGCTGGTTTAACGCCTGAAGCAGATGCGCTTTTCGACCGTACTGTAATATCGGATATTGTTACCCCTCCTTTTACCGTAGGCACAGTCGAGCTTGGGGGTGGCTTAGGATTAGTCCCAAATAGTCAATTAGATTTTGGTACAGCTACTTATACAGTACAGCCAGGACTTGTTAATGATGGAGTACTGGACTACAAAGTCGAGCTAATTTCTGCTTTCGATGACCAAGGCAACGATATCACGAATCAATTCGATCCAGCCAGCCAAGAGATTGAGGTACAGTCTCCCGAACCTGGCTCTATTTTAAGTTTACTCGCCTTGGGTGCGTTTGGTGCAGGTTCAGTGTATAAGAAAAAGCAATCTTAGTTTTTTTCTTTAGCCAAGTAAGTCTAACACAGACTCTATTTTTTAAGACTTTCTTGGCTGAATTATAAATTGCGGCTAGTTATCTGGTAGTGATTAAAAGGAGCTAACTGACCTGTATTAGGATCTAAAATTAAGTTATCTCCTTCACTTAGCTGAATCACTAAATGATTGTTGATTGTAGATAAAGCGATCGCTAAATCAGGTAATGCTTTATTAAAACGAATTGAACCGTTAGGATTAAACAGAAAAACCTCTTGTTCAGTTAAAGCGACTATGACTTGTTCTAGAGTTAGTAACTGTATCAAGTACGCAGTCAATGGCAAAGCTAATAAAATCCGACCACTATGACAACAAATAGCCGTCAGTTTTTGCTCAACACCAAGCCAGATTATTTGATGATCTAGTGAAAGCTTGAAAAACGGTTGAATCAGTTTACTATTCCAATTGATGCCATATTTTCCTAATTTTTCTCCTAAATCAAGCACAGCAAATTGATGAGGATATTCATGAGTGATAATTTGTCGAGAGCTATCAAGTTTCTCGAATTGAATTTGTTCAACAAATTGAAGTTCTATCATATTTCTAGTTATATATTTTAGGAATAATAGAGGTCACTTGAGGAATAGCATTCAAATCATGATCCGTCATTCATTATTTTTAGGGTAATTATCATTTTTTAGTTGTTATTACAGCATTATAGACAATTTTTAGGCATCAATCTAAAGCTAACAACCAATTGCGACAACTACTAACCTATTGATTTAGATAAACACTTGAGCTAACCTGATAAAGCGTTCTAAGAATTGCATAAAATTTTGTAGTTAAATATACAAAATAACCCTTGCTCAAAGATTAATCTGGCAACACAACACAAAAAGGAAAAAATCATGCCTGAAGTAACCACCCCCGCGCATCAAGTCGGTGATTTTTTTGTTGATTACGAAGAAAAAGTATTTCCCGATGTCAAAGCCGAACCAGGTGAGAAAGCCTTAGTAACCTTTCATACTGTCGCTTTTGAAGGTTCAATTGGTTTCGTTAATCTCTTACAAGCTACACGTTTATTACGCAAAGGCTTTGAAACCTCAGTCCTTTTGTATGGGCCTGGGGTGACTCTTGGCGTACAGCGTGGTTTTCCGAAAATCGGTGATAATGCCTTTCCAGGACACCAAAACTTTAATGACCAACTGAGTAAATTTATGGCAGAAGGTGGAAAAGTTTACGCCTGTCGCTTTGCCCTACAAGCTCTCTATGGCCATGGTGAACCCTCTCTCATTCCAGGCATTCGTCCGATTAATCCCCTTGATGTACTAGATTTGGTACTGCTACACCGTAAAGATGGTGCATTTATTTTAGATACTTGGACGCTGTAGGATGACTTACTCACGCACAGTTCGAGCAGCAGCCGTCCAAATTAGCCCAGTATTGTTTAGTCGGGATGGGACAACGGAAAAGGTCTTAAATGCGATCGCATCTGCAGCTACGGAAGGCGTTCAATTGATCGTTTTTCCAGAAACCCTAATCCCTTACTATCCCTATTTTTCATTCATTCAACCCCCTGTGTTGATGGGAAAAGAACACATGAGGCTTTATGAAGAAGCGGTGACTGTACCTAGTCCTGTAACTGATGCTGTGAGTAGTGCAGCCCGCGCCTCTGAAATGGTGGTGGTTTTGGGGATTAATGAGCGAGATCAAGGATCACTGTATAATACTCAATTGATTTTTGATGCCGATGGAACACTCTTACTCAAACGGCGCAAAATCACCCCGACTTATCATGAGCGTATGATTTGGGGACAGGGTGACGGTTCGGGTTTAAAAGTTTTAGATACAGCCGTTGGTAAGCTTGGCTGTCTTGCTTGTTGGGAACACTATAACCCTTTGGCTCGTTTTGCACTGATGGCACAACACGAACAAATTCACTGCGCCCAGTTTCCTGGTTCTCTGGTGGGTCAAATTTTTACTGATCAAATTGAAGTCACCATTCGACATCATGCGCTAGAGGCGGGTTGTTTTGTTGTTAATGCGACGAGTTGGTTATCTCCTGAGCAAATCGGCCAAATTACGACCGATGAAACGTTACAGCGCGTTTTAAAAGGGGGTTGTAATACGGCAATTATCGGCCCAGAGGGGAATCATTTGTGTTCACCTATTACCGAAGGGGAAGGAATGGCGATCGCAGCTCTGGATTTTTCCTTGATTACCAAACGTAAAAGGATGATGGACTCAGTTGGACACTATGCTCGCCCTGATTTGATGAAATTGCAAATTGATCTGAGTGAAAAGCATCTCACCGACTCTAATAACTCAAAAGCTTCTGTTTTCACGCAGCCACTTCAACTGGAAGTAACAGACTAGATATGGACAAACAACGGTTAATTACTGAACTGCAATCCTATGGGCTAAAATTACTTGATCCAGAACAACAAACATCAGGACGTAAAGGGGGGGCAGGGCCATCGGATCACAAAGCGGTTACTATTGATGGGACAACTATCATGGTTCCCATTTATAATCAGCCAGCCGCCCAATCTCCATATACGATATCTGCCGATCAAACCATTTTAGAACGTGATGGGGAATTGATTTCATCCATTGCTTTTCCTGAAACTCCGAAATTCTATAATTTGATGACATCTGATGGTATTCCCTACTGGAAAATTGCTTTACTCCATAGTCGAGATGTATTAGCCACTACTGTTTTACAAACCTGTATGCGCTATGGCGATCGGGTGAATGCTTGTCAGTTTTGCGCCATTGGACAATCCTTAGAAGCAGGAAGAACGATCGCTAAGAAAACCCCTGATCAACTTGCAGAAGTCGCAGAAGCCGCCGTTAGACTTGATCGGGTGACACAGATGGTGATGACGACGGGAACCCCAAATACAACCGACAGAGGTGCTGCATATTTGACTGAATGTGCAAAAGCGATTTCTACTCTAGTTAATCTTCCCATTCAAGGACAATGTGAGCCACCTGATGATTTAGGGTGGTTTGAGCGCATGAAAGCAGCAGGAATCGACAGTTTAGGAATGCACCTAGAAACGATTGAACCCCATGTCCGCGCTAAAATTATGCCGGGTAAAGCAACAGTCCCGATTGAATATTACTTTAAAGCCTTTGCTGAAGCCGTTAAAGTTTTTGGTTGGGGACAGGTTAGTACATATATATTGGCAGGTTTGGGAGATAGTTTAGACGCAATTTTAGAGGCGTGTGATCGTTTAATTGCAATGGGCGTTTATCCGTTTGTCGTGCCGTTTGTTCCCATCACTGGAACCCCACTGGCTAATCATCAGGCACCCAATAGCGAATTGATGTTTACTCTCTATCAACAAGTTGGAGAGATGTTAAAACGCTCAGGAATGTCATCAACAGAAATTAAAGCAGGTTGTGCCAAATGTGGGGCTTGTTCGGCTCTCTCTAACTTTGAAAAATAGGTTTGAATATGTCATATCAATTCAAATTAGCTCATAATTCCCAAGAAATTACCGCTTATTTTGCCCTACGTCATTCAATTTTTGTGGAGGAACAAGAACTATTTCAAAATAATGATTTAGATGAAATCGATCAGTATGCTTATCCAATAGTGGCACTCAATAGCGATACCGATCAAGTCGTTGGAGTCGTTAGAATATATGAAGTTAAACCGCTTGTCTGGTATGGTGGCAGACTGGGAACGCATCAAGACTATCGCAAAGGTTGGCAAATAGGAAAAGGATTAATTGGAAAAGCAGTCACTACGGCGAATACTTGGGGTTGTACACAGTTCCTTGCCAATGTCCAGTTACAAAATGTGCGCTTCTTTCAACGTTTGCACTGGAAATCATTAGATGAGATGATGATCTGCGATCAGCCTCATCACTTAATGGAAGCTGATCTAAATTTCTATCCTCCAAGTCAAGAACCGTTTAACCGAATTACATATACAAATATTAATTACAACCAGTTGCCTACTAAAACATAAGCGGCCCAAAAATGCGGACGTTTGTAGGTTGGATCGCTTAAAAGTTTAAGTTGAGCAATTCGCACAGCCTCAGCTTTAGTAACAGCCGAATCTTTCAACGCAGCATAAAATTGATTCATAAAAATAGCAGTTGTTTGATCATTGACTTGCCAAAGTGTCGCAAGTGTGCTTCTTGCCCCTGCCCTGACTGCAACACCCGCTAGTCCTAGAGATGCTCGTTTATCTCCTGTTAGGGTTTCGCAAGCACTGAGGACAAGTAGTTCAATTGAACGAGTTTGCCGAGTCTCTCTAGAACGGAGTAAGTTATTTAACTGATTGACATCAATGCGATCGTCCCAGGTTAAAATAAAAGTCTCATCGGCTTGAGAACTAAACTGTCCATGTGTTGCCAGATGAACCACCGAAAATGGAGCCGAATTAACTAGATCTTTAAAACTTTCATTGGTAAATTGTTGATTGAGTAGTTCAACATTACTAGCTACTTGAGATTGAATTTCTTTAAGTTCTTGAGGTACAAAAGGAAGAGGAGGAAATCTGCCACGCGCTTCACTGAGTCCCGCAATTAAAGCTTTAGGTTTATTTTGTCTAAAAGGTTGAGGGTCTAGCAGTTGTAAACCAGGAACGAGAGCGATACTATATTTTTCGACTAGATAGTGTTCGCCATCATAAAGCACAGACATCGGAATATTTCGTAAAGCACTATCAAGGACAAATACTAAGGTTTTGACTTGACTGTTGGCTAAATCTTCTTGAGCAGGACGCAACAACCATTCATAAACTTTTTGTGCGAGGGGTAAAGTCTCTTGACTATTTGCTTGGGTTAATGAAAGAGCTAGACGGTTAATAATTCTTTCAACTTCTTTTTTATTATTAATCGGTGTCGTATAATGCCGTAAAGATTGTTGAGGTAATTTAAGGATAATCTCGAAACGATCTTCTAATAAAATGGGATAAACTACCGCCGCAGTTGGGTCGTTTTTGTCTGTTACTTGGTCGATGAGTACAGGGTTAGCATCTAAACAAACCAGTCGGAAGAAATTTTCTAATTCAGCTAATTGTAGAGAATCGATCGTATTCAGTGCAATTTGTAAGTTTTTTAAACTCACTTGTTGTTCACGAGGTTGTAGTAATAAATCGACATATTCTCGATAAATAGGTTCGATGCTTTCACGAAAAGTAAACTGTATTTCTGGATTAATAGATACTAAATCACTTCTGAGAGATTTTAAAGTTTGTACCGCTTGAGCATACATCGAAAGAGCGTCTTGATTTTTTCCTTGAGCTTTAAGGATGCGTCCTAGCTGCCATTGCCACTGATAAGTTAGTTCTGGTGCTTGGGCTTGCCAAGAGTCATATAATGCTTCTTTAGTATATTGATACGCTTGCTCCCATTGTTGACTATTTTCGGCTAATCTTCCCAATAAACCAACAGCATAAGATTGCGTTCTAAGATCTTGAAGAGTGGCTGCATTTTCCCTGGCTGTTTGTAATAACTGAGTTGCTTCTAAGTAGGATGAATCATTAATTAAAACTGAGTTATTGTTCTGGGGGTTTAAACAAGAATAATTTTTTTGTTTCAAACAAAACGAATTTCTGGCATAGTTAATTTTTGCGTAAATTCCATCTCGATTTTGAGGAAGTGTCGGCAATAAAGTACGCATTTGCTCTGATAAAATTTCTGCATTCTCCCATTTTTCTTGATTCATCAAGAGTTCTAGCTGATTGATTTGGGCTTGAAATTGCAGAATAGATGAAGCTTTTTCTGATACTTTTTGATAGTTAGTTAATGCTTTTTCACGGTATATTTGTGCTTGTTCAATGTCATCAATTTCTGTGGCTCTACTGGCTATAGCACGTTCTGTATTCGCTAAATTCAGTAAAGTTTTAGTTTCATCTTGCGAATTCCAATGTTGAGCAATTTCTAAACTAGCTTGTAATATATTCTCCGATTGTTGAAAATCTCCTATTACTCTAAGCACATTACCGAGACTTCTAAGACTTTTGAGTTGTGCTTGTTGTATATGATTAGGTGAAGTGGTTAATAAATCTTGTTTAATTGACGTAATTTCTAACTCAGTTATATTACATTCACTTTGTTCTAAATCTAGCGTTTCTAATAAAGTTTGACAGGCTCTCGGATAAAGACCTAAATCCTGCATTGCTTGTGCTTGATTAATTTGATTCAAGATTTGACTATTTTTATCAGCTAATTTTTGATAAAGGTGAAAGGCTTCAGCCCAAGTATTTAAAGCTACTTGAGCTTGACCTATTTTTTGTAAAAATTGTCCTTGTATATCAAGAGATTGTGCTAAAATTCTCTTTTGTTCTGTTGTCTTTTCTAAGGATTTTAAAAGATTTAAACTTTGACTAATTGCTGTGTTTGCTTTTTCCCATTCACCCAGTTGTTGATAGGTTAAAGAAAGATTACTCAAGGTCATTGCTTGATTTAAAGAGTTTTTCTCTTCAGCAAAACTATCAGAAGCTTTTAGCCAAATAGGAATTGCTTCTGTAAACTGTCCTGAGTTATAAAGTTGTTTTCCTTGCTCAACCAGTTGAAAAGCGTCATTTGATTGATCCTGAGCAAGAAGAGGAACACTCAGGGAAAATAAGAAAAGTAAAATTAACAGAGTTAGTGACTGTTTTAATTTGGGTTGAAAAACTTTTTTAAAATAATATTTTAATTTCATCATTGTTTTTGAAAAAGCTAATTTTTATTTAATTTGATGTACAAGTATCAGTTATAGAAGTCTGTCGATGAGCATTATCAGTTGTCGGATAAGCAACTAGAACCATCTCTCCTTTGTCATTGCGTTGCCATCCTTGCGCGGGGATAATTTTTCGTATTGCTTGTGTTTCTTTTTTCGGTTTGCTTGTTGCGGTTTGTTCAGTTACTTCGACTAAACCCACTTCGACTTCATTGCTTCTTTGCACTTGTTCGGGTGTATTGGGTAAACCTCCTCTTCCAGTTACTGTAAACTCGCTTTGTCCCCCTCTTCGACATGCATTTTGAGCAATTAAGGCATTTGGGTCAACGGGATTTTGTGGTAAATTAAGTAATCCTCGACTGGGGTCAACTTCGGGTGTATTGGTTTGGACTACTCCATCGACTCCGAGTTGAGAACTTGCTGTAATTGGGCTATTAGAACCGCGAAAGATGCCATCAGCAGTAATGTTAATATTACCTCCTCGTCCTTGAAAAGCATTGGCTGTAATGTTGCTATTTTCGTTCCCTACTAGAAATCTAGTGTTGAGGGTGATGTTACCGCCGTTTCCTGTTCCAGATGCAGTGGCAGAAATGGGGCTATTGTTGCGTTGAGTTACTGTATCAAGTACGTTGAGAGTAATGTTACCGCCTTCTCCACTGGCAGTAGTGGCAGATATTGCTGAATTATTTCTCAGGCTTAAATTTCTGGCTTCTAAAGACAAATTACCACCATCCCCAACACCTTGAGAATTAACACTAATTCTTGCGTTGTTATTGAGGTTTACTGTTGTTGGGTCAATTCTGATACTACCGCCATTTCCTGTCGAATTGGGGTCGGTACTGGCTTCAAGGGTACTGTTATCTAGGGTTAGCTCATCTGTTAAATTAAAAACGAGATCACCTGCAATACCGCTACTGGTGGTATTGGTTTGAATGTTAGAGCGATTTGTTAATCTTAAACTATCTGCTGTAATAGTTATGGTTCCTGCATTACCATCTCCAGAAGTGGTCGCGGTGATTTGTGAGTGATTATCTAAAGTTAGCTGTTGAGTTTGAATTGTAATATTACTCGGTTCGGTGGCTACTCCATTTTCTTGAATTTCTGTAGAAATCGTGCTGTTATCCAATGTAATCGTTTGGGCATTTGGTATAAATATACTTCCCGCGTTACCTCCACCATTTGTAAAAGCGGTGACGGTAGCTTGTTCTAAGTTAATTTGTGTGGCATTTAGATTAATGTTTCCTGCATTGCCTGTTCCAGTTTTAGAAGTAGAAGCTGTTACTGTGACTCCTGAAGATAGATTCAATTGATTAGTATTAAGGTTAATGGTTCCTGCATTACCACTTCCCGATGCTTCGACTGCGATCGTTCCATTGCCACTAATATCTATATTATTGGGCGCACTGATGTTGATATCGCCACCATTTCCACTAGCTGATGTTGATGCTGAAATTTTGCCTTGTTCGATAAAACGGATATTCAAGTTAGGATTAGTGGGATTGGGATTAAGTGTTAATGTTCCTGCGGGTGCAATTCCTTGTGTTTCGGCAAAGATTCCCAGTTCTCCTGCAATATTTAGGTTAGAGGCATTAATATTGATGCTACCGCCTCCAGATGTATTAGATGCGTCTCTTGTCGCGGTGGCACTAATTTGGGCATCTTTTCCAATGGTAACGGTATTCGATGTGATTTCGATGTTTCCTGCTTGCCCTGCGCCACTGGTTTCGACATTTAGTTGACTTTTTTCGCCTAATGTGGTAAGAATAGGAGCATTAACAATGATGTTACCTCCTTTTCCGCTTCCAGAGGTTCGGGCTGAGACTACTGCACTGTCGGCGATGTTGAAAACGGGTGCATTAATATTAATACTTCCTGCAATACCTTGATCTTGAGTTTGAGCAAATAAACCACTCTCTGCACCTTGATTATTAACGATATCTTCTCCAAAACGAGCCAAGCGTTCCGTAAAAGTGGGATCGCTACCTGAAAGCAGCAGATTATCTTGAATATTGAGCGTAATTGTGCCAGCATTGCCACTGTTTTTCGTAATCGCTATGACTTGCCCGCCACCTGTTGCAGAAAAGGTATTAGCGTTGATGGTAATATCACCTGCTTTTCCAAAATTCGCACTTAGAGTATTAATCACTGCACCATCCGCTAAATATAGTGCATTTGTGGTCAATGTAATCCTACCACCGTCTCCCGATGCTCCTCTTTCGCTGCTGGCCAATAATCCACTTGAAAAGCCTTCTGTCGGAAATAATCTCGGTTCAATAGGTAGTTGAACTTGACTTACACCAGAAATATTGACAAAATCACTAATATTGATGTTAATGTTGCCTGCTTTTCCAAAACCACCAGGAAGATTTAATGCTGAAGATTCACGAGTAAGCAGAGTTGCAATTTGAGAACCGTTGGTTAGAGTGAGCGATCGCGCTTTGAGATCGATATTACCACTATTACCGATCGCTCCTGCTCCTACAATACTTTCAATGCTGCTTAGGTTAGTAAGATTTAAGAAATCATCAACTTGAATGGAAATATCGGCAGCATTTCCCCTACCTAAAGTAGCAGTAGTAATCAGACTATAATTATCCAGAGAAAGAGACTGAGCTTGAATTGTAATCGCTCCTGCATTGCCAATTCCTCCTTGTACACCTGTGGCTATAGAACTTTGTACAGGGAACACGATGTTATCATCGGAAAATGTAACAAAATCTTTTAGAGTAATTTGACCACGCACTTCTAGATTTATATTACCTGCATCCCCAACACCAAATGTATCAGACGCGATTTGTGCGCCATTACTTAAAGAAAGTGAGTCCGCCGTAAGATTAATATTACCCCCTTTTCCAATTGCATCTTGAGCGACTTGGGTCAGGATTCCACTAAAATCACCATTAAGTGTGATCTCATCTTGAATGTTAATCGTTACATTACCAGCATTGCCTAGTCCTGATGTTTGAGCGTTGATTTGTGCGCTATTAGTTAAAGTTAGGGTATGGGCTGTAACATTAATATCACCACCTTGACGAACTTCGGTCAATCCTTCCACAGGTTTGACAACAGTAACAATTCCGCTAGGAGATAATGCACCATTTATAGCAGCAACACCATCAAAGGTAATAACTGCATTGGGCGAATTGATAATGACACTTCCTGCATTACCTTGACTTGAGGTAACTGTACTAATTTGAGAGCCACCTGATGCCGTGATCGAATTGGCTCCCTTAATCAAAATATTACCTGCATTTCCCTTACCGTTAGTACTAGCATTTACCGTCGCTCCATCGCTTAGGTAAAGAGAACCCGTAAGAATCTCGATCCCTCCTGCATTCCCTTCGGCTGCATTTCCTTTGGTTGGATGTATTTCTACTTGACTAAGAATAGTGCTGCTAATCCCTTGACTACTTTCACCCGCTAAGGATATGGTATCTCTGGCTGTAATCTTGATATCTCCAGCGTTTCCTTTACCAAGAGTACTATTATCTATACTCGCTCCATCGACTAGCTCAAGAGATCCTGTATTAATCTCAATTCTTCCTGCATTTCCTTCTCCAGAAGTCTGAGATAAAACTAATGAACGATCTTTAAGATAAACTACATCAGCCACTTTAATAAAAATGTTACCTGCGTTCGCTAATCCGTTAACACCAGCTTTTCCAAACGTAGTAGCCATTATTATGGCACCATTAGTCAGATTAAGCGACTTTGCAGTAATATTAATATCACCACCTTGTCCAGATCCAATCAATCCTAGGACTGCTCCAATAGAATTAGTTATGCCAGTTCCCGAACCATCCAGAGAGAAGATCGCTTCTTGAGCGTCAATTGTTATTTTCCCCGCATTTCCTTGGCCTACAGTCATTGCTTGTAAGATCGAGTTTTGACTTAGGGAAATAGACTCAGTAGCATGAATAGTAATATTGCCAGCATTCCCTTGACCCAAGGTAGTAGTAGCTAGTTGGGCAAAGTTAGATAAAGATAATACTGGAGTATTAATTATAATATCTCCACCATTTCCAGTAGCATCCTTCCTGACTATACTAATAATACCGATTTGAATACCTCCAGTTAAAGAGATACGTTCTGTTGCGTTAACTACAACTTGTCCAGCATTTCCCTGCCCAGAAGTTTCAGAGCCTATTATAAATTGTCCATTTCCTTCTAAAAGCTTAGTGTTGATACTAATATTTCCAGCATTTCCACTGCCGTATGTGCTGCCTTGTATATACGCCCCATCAGTTAAGGAGAGAGAACCAGTAGCGATTTCAATCCCTCCTGAACCTCCTTCGGCTTCAGATTCTACTCGGTTGTAAATCCCACTGATAAAGCCTTGAGAATTTACACCTGTAAGAAGAATGGTATCGTTAGCCGTAATCTTAATCGCTCCTGCATCTCCTTTGCCAAAAATTCTGGAAAAAATTTGTCCTCCATCGTTGAGATAAAGAGAACCAGTAGCAATCTTAATATCTCCCGCATTGCCAATGCTTGCAGGTAGAAGAGCATTAGAAATTGAACTACTATTGGTGATCGCAACTATTCCAGTTGCATTAATTGTAATATCTCCTGCTTGTGCATCTGGCGTTCCAAGTCCCGTAGCTATTCCTGTACGCAGTTGACTGGCATTTAAAAGACCAACATTCTGAGCATTAATCGTAATATTTCCACCTCCGCCACCCCGCACATTAATTTCTAAGCCATTGTCAAGAAGTACATCTGCTGTACTTGTTAGAGTAACATTTCCTCCTAACAATCCCTGTGCTAAAATACTTGACTCACTAAGTATATTTCCATCAGAGATTAGCGTTACATCTCCTCCATTTCCCAGATAACTAAGTACATTAGTTGTAAATACATTTAAAGCAGAAGCATTAACTTGTCCCGTCAAATTAATATCACTACGCGCATCGATAATAACAGAACCGCCACTGTATACATCTTTTGCCTCCACCGATCCTATTGTTATTCCTCCATACAAAGTGTTTAGGCTTAGATTTGGCTGATCTTGATTAGTCAAGAAAACTTTACCACCAGTTCCATCAACAGCATTATAGATTTCAATACTACCGAGTATGATATCTGCACTCGTTGGTGTACCTGTATCGAAAAATGGGCTACCGACTGCTGTTGTTCCTGCACGAATATCTAATGTTGGTTCGAGACTGCCATCGATATTAATCGTACTGCCATCCGATAAAGTAACGGTTTCGGCTAGTGTATCTCCAGTTTCATCAATACCCGTAATGAGAATCGTACCTGGAATATATACCAATCCTCCCGCTAAGATGTGCAATGATGTTCCTGTGTATGAATCTAAATAAACATCACCACTGGCTCGAATCACGGGATCGTATAAACTAACTAACCCTCCTAATGTTCCATCTAATTTTTCAATCCGAAAACTGCCACCACTCCAATAATGTGCATCACCACTAACTGCAATAGTTGAACGTAAGACTAAATCACCACCTGAAATAATCCCACTCTGAGGATGATTTAACGCATAGATATCAATGCTTTGATTTCCTTGTAATAATAAATTGCCACCTGAGACGGCAATAAATGGACTGATTACACTATCTCTAATAGTTAATGTATTCAAGGCTTCTAAGCTTAAATCCCCTCCTGCTGCTAGTGTTCCAGATAGATTAAGATTTCCTGCTTTAAGTGTTAAATGACTTGGAGTTACTAAAGAAGCTGTACTGGTAATATCTGCTGAAGTTTCCCGAAATCTTAAACCAAGGGGAATGTTTACAGTTAGTAAGGGTGGTGCATTGGGATTTGTGGCACTAAACTCGAAGTTATTATCAAAGACTACACTATCCGCCGTTGCACCAATAAAGGCTCCTCGCAGATCTAAACGAGCATTTGGCCCAAAAATAATACCATTGGGATTAATCAAAAATAAATTAGCATTTCCGAGTACGCCAAGTGTCCCCAAAATCTGAGAAATGTTACCACCTGTGACTCGTGAAAAGATATTTTGAATCACGTCGGGATTGGCAAAATAAGCCCCTCTGCCCTCATTGACGTTAAATTCACGAAAACTGTGGAATAAGTTACTACCTCGTGTGGCACCGCCTTCTATCACGTCACTGAGAGTATTTTTGATCGTGTCTGGTCGAGTTTGAGAACTTTCTGAACCAAGGCTGTTGTCGGGGATAATTTGTGCGATCGCAGTATGATGATTTATTAAGCTACCAAGCAGTATCAAACATAAGCCAAATGTTAAACGCAATGAGAAAGAATTCATGTGTTACGAGATGTAAATAGATTTTTTAAAAAATTTGAGCAAGAATTAGTTAAATATTACTTATTTCAGGACAAAGAAAATCTAAAATAATTCTAAAATTTGACGTGAGCAGAATCTTTATTATTATTAGCACAGGTGGGGAAACCAATTAATTAAATAGAAAATAGGAAAAAATTTGAGTTATTTAACGGTGCTTGGCTTTTAACAGTGGTGAGCGTATCTTAATCTACACAATGTCATAACCTTAGTTAAATTAATAAAATGAAACCCAAAATAGAGTTGCTTAGAATTTCTGCTCAGACTAAAATTTCAGATAGTTAACTTTAACAAACAACAATTAAGGGGACAAACACCAATTCCAGATTTAACACTCTCTGAGTTTTTACACTACCCAGAAACCCAGCCCGCATCTGAGTTTATTCAGGGAAAGGTGATTCAAAAATCCATGCCTCAAGGGGAACATAGTCACTTGCAGTATAAGTTTTGTTGGACAGTGAATGAGGTAGCAGAATCATCTCAGGTTGCACTCGCTTTTCCTGAGTTGCGCTGTGTTTTTGAAGGGAATGCGTAGGTGTATTGTGCCTATGGGTCTTTTCTACAATAACATATCTTGCTAGACTAAAAGACACTGGTTATTTTAATGGGTCTGTATCAACAAAACTTCAGATAAACGTTATGACTACATTTGTTCAATCTCAAACCCCCTCACGCTCTGATATTTTACACGCTTACCAACAAGGTCAACGTTTATCGCAACTGAATCTACAAGAGATTGATTTAAGCGGTACTAATCTCATCGGTGTTAATTTAAGTCAAAGTAATTTGAGTCATGCCAATTTAGAAAATACCGATTTAAGAGGCGCAAATTTACAAGGCTGTAATCTCAGCAATGCTAATCTAAAAAATAGCTATCTATTTCGTTCAGATTTACAGGGATGTAATTTAGAAAATGCTCAGTTAGAAGGAGCAAGATTACAATTAGCTCGTTATGATTCTAAAACCATTTGGCCCGAAAATTATGATTATCGAAATATTAACGCAGTTGGGCCGAAATCTAATTTAAACGGTGCGTTTCTTAATACTGCTAATCTGAGATATGCCGATTTAAAAGGTGCCAATTTAAGAGGAGCTTATTTGAGTGGTGCCGATTTAACTGGGGCTAATTTAGAAAATGCGGCCCTTAGTGGTGCGAATTTACAACGAGCCATTTTAACAGGAGCTAATTTAAGAAATGCGAGATTAATTGGTGTGGAATTACAAGGAACTGATTTACGGGCTGTTGATTTTACTGATGCGATTTTAGAACAAATTGCGAGTATTGCAGGTGCTGATTTTACTTTAGCAATTGGATTAAGTGCAGAAACCAAATCCATGTTATGTAGTTTTTCTTCCCAAGATTTAGGGACTTGGAATGCTTATACTCGTGCGAATACAGGACAAAGTTTAGGACGTTCTACTTAAACATTTGGCTCAAAAAATTGCGTAAAACTTTTTTTCAGCAATCCTTCTTTTAATTTTTTATCTCCTGTCCACAATACACCATTTAATTCTAGTGTCAAGGCAACATGAGGCGTATCATTTTCATCAATATCTTGACACAAATCATAAGCTTGATTCACAATTTCTGAGGTCATTAAATCTTCTTTGAATAAATTGACCTTTCTTAAAATTGTATAATAGGCTTCTATTATCTCTATTTCCGTCATTTGACTAAGTTTGATGATTTTTTCTTTATTTTTAAAAAGCTCTACAATACAACATTCACAAACCCAATAATGATAGTTTTCAGAAATAATAAAATTATAAAATTTAGAATTAGCTCGCAGTAAAGAGGAAAAAATAATATTTGTATCAATAATAATTGGAATTTGAGTAGACACTGATTGTTACTTTATAAATTTAGATTTCAGTCTTGACCATACTACTTGATCTATCTCATTGGCAAGACTATTTACTTGTTCTTCTGTTAATTGACTACGATTTGTGATTTTTTCTAAGGTTGGTAATTCTATTTCTAATTGTTTATCTAGAGTTTTAATTACATTAAATACTTCAGTAATATTATTCATCTCCAAATAAGGCAAAAAAACGCTTGAAAATGCGAACCAGTAAGCTTTTACTCTTTCAGCATCACTTTGTTCCGCTTTTTCAACTTCTTTTTTTAAATCTTCTAAATAAATAATAGCTAGTTTTTTTTCGGTTTCTGGAAGATTACGGGTTTCTTGCGACAGATAGTTGATTAAGTCTATTGTTGTTACATTTTGCTTGGTATTCTGAAAAAGTTCTTCAATTGGGGTATTGATTGAGCCTGAAAGATTAATGTTATTCATAATTCATAGAATTTCATCAGTGAGCATAATATTTAAAAATAGGATGAATACTTATGAGTATAGCTCAGTTTAAAAGGCGACTTAAACCTCATCCGCATCTCCTAAGCGACCATCTTCTAAATAAATAATCCGATCGGCAATATCTAAAATACGGTTATCATGGGTCACTAATAAGATTGTACAATCTTGTTCTTTTGCTAAACGTTGCATCACTTCAACCACATCACGACCTGATTGTTTATCTAATGCTGCGGTGGGTTCATCTGCTAAAACAATTTTAGGACGACTGACTAAAGCACGTGCGATCGCTACTCTTTGTTTTTGTCCACCTGAAAGTTTATCGGGATAATAATCAACTCGATCTCCTAACCCAACTGACTCCAACATTTGTACCGCAACTTTGTCCATATCTTGCGCTAAATATTCGTCATGCAATTCCAAAGACATCCGAACATTTTGTTTAGCGTTCAAAAAAGTCAGTAAGTTATGTGCTTGGAAAATATAACCAATTTGACGACGCACGTCTAACATTTTCCCTTTACTAATACCGTTCATTTCTTGACCTAAAATAGAAAGATTTCCCTCTTGAACAGAACGCAGTCCTCCCATCAAACTAAGTAGCGTTGTTTTCCCTGAACCCGATGGCCCAGTCATAATCACAATTTCACCCGCATTAATATCTAAATTGATATCATACAAAGCTTGTTTGCGAAGTTCACCTTTACCAAAATAGTAGTCAAGATGACGCACACTAATCACAGGTTCAGTAGATTTATCTTGATTTAATAAAATAGAAGGAGCTAATGTAGTCATAATTATTTCATCCCAATAACTTAGAAAATATCAGAAGGATCAGCCGTTCGTAACTTCCGCATCGCCACAACACCCGAACCACCACACATAATAATGGTTAAAGCTAAAACAGTGATTGCTCTTTCAGAAGACATGATAATTGGTAATAGAGTAGCCGATGCAGCCAAATTATAAAGACCAATTGATGCAACAAAACCAGGAATAAAACCTAAAAATGCTAAAATCAAAGCCTCTTGCATCAGAACTTTAATTAAATATCCATCACCATAACCCATTGCTTTGAGTGTGGCATATTCAGGTAAATGATCTGAAACATCTGAATACAAAATTTGATAAACAATCACAATACCAACAATAAACCCGACCACTGTACCTAAAGTGAAAATAAACCCAATAGCAGTACTATTCGCCCAGTAATCTATTTCTCGTTTGGCAAATTCATCTAACGTAAAGACTGAAACCTCATTTTTCGGTAATAATTGTTGTAGGTTAGCTTTAACAGTTTCAAGATCAGCATTACTGTTAACTTTAATTAATCCAAGATCAATTTGATTAGGCTGACGTTCGGGAAATAGGTTTAAAAAAGTAGAATCACTGGTGACAACGTTTCCATCAGCAGCAAAAGAAGCCCCCAAACTAAACACACCCACTACCTGTACTTCTTTTTGATTAAGCTGAATCGAAACTGTTTTATTTTTCTTCAATAGTTCAGCAATTGGCCCAAATTCAGTCCGTCCTGCTTGGTCAAAGACAACGGTATTCAACATTTTTAATTGATTCAAATGTTGATTAATCTCTGGAACTTTAAAAATACTTTGAGTCGGATCTGTCCCAAAAATTAAAATGGGTCGATCCACATTCGTTTCAGGATTTCGCCAAGGGCCTGAACCAATATACAATGAACTGATAGACTCGATCCCATCAACTCGCATTGCTTGATAAAGTCGTTCTCTCGAAAAACTTTTAACAGCAAACATGGTTTCAAACTGAGGATTAGCCAAAACTAAATCAGTATTTAGAATATAATGGGGCTTGACAGAAGCGTTGAAAAGTGCATCTTTGAATCCCATTTGAGTAAACATCAATAAATCAGCAAAGGCAATACCCGCTAAAGCAATAGCCAAACGGCTTTTTTCTCTAGAAACCTGTAGCCATGCAAGGGGAGTTTTGCGTAAAAATTTCGGTAACATAAATTTTAAATTAGATATTGACGGTTTGTGTAAAAGATTCTAATTTCCGTTGACGCATCAAAAGAAATAAAGGAAAACCCAGAGACAACCCCACCGTTAGATGACAGACAACATAAACCCAAAGAGATCTCATCTGTAGACGTGAACCTTCCCAAAATAAAAAAGCCCAGAAAACAAGAGATGAAATGATAAAGTCCAGCGCAAAAAAACTAGAAATGTAGTTACTAAATAATTCTGCTAAAAACAAAGGTAGATTTAATCCATTTTCAGTGATAAAAGAGAGAAAAGGAATATAAGGAAGAATTGTCCCTGCAATACATAACAAAAGATAGGTTATTTGTGGTCTGCTCATCTTTTTTAAGGTTTAATAGCGACTTGTACTTGAGAATTGGTTAACCCCTTGACTTTAGGTACATCTTCGGGGCGAACACTAATGCGAACTTCAATGATTTTGCGGTCTAAATTTTCTCCTGGTTGGTTACTAAAAACCTTCTGCTGATCCACCTGTAAGCCAATTAGACGCACGTTTCCCCGTACTTCCCCTTCAAAAGACTCCCCAGTAATAACCGCTTCTTGTCCCGTCCGAATCTTGCTAATATCACTTTGGTAAATTTCGGCAATCACTTCCATTTGTCCTGTTTGGGCAAGATCAACCACACCGTCATCGCTAATTTGTTCACCAGGGCGCGTATGAACATTAATCACTTGTCCCGTCAACGGAGAACGGATATAAACTTGATTGAGTTCTGTTTGTGCTTTTTGAACTTTTGCCAACGCGGAATCAACTTCGGCTTGGGCTGCTTGAACATCCACTGAACGCACTTCGGCTACTTTATTTAGAGTGGATTGAGCTTCATTAATTTCTTGTTTTCCCGTCTGTTCAATTCGTTCTAAATTAGTTCTCGCTTCTTTAATTTGTTGTTGTCCAGTCCGTTGAATTCGGTTTAAGGTTACTTTTGCTTCATCGAGTTGTTTACGACTGGTTTCTAAACTCAGCTTTTTCGCATCAAAATTAGACGCAGAGATCGCACCCTCGTTATATAGCTGTTGATAACGAATAAATTCTGCATTAGCGTTATTATATTCGGCTTCTAACTTACCGATCGTCGCTTGTTGGGCAGCAATCTCACCCTCTAACTGCGCTTGTGTTCGTCGTAGGGTGGCTTGTTGGGCAATGCGATCCCCTTCTAATTGCGCTTCGGTTCGCCGTACTGTAGCTGACTGGGCCTCAATTTCACCCGTTTTTGCACCTGCTTTAACTTGGGCGAGTTTGGCTTGAGCAATTTGTACATCTTTTTGCGCTTCTGTCAAGTTATTTTGTAGACGCTCCCGACTATCTAAAATGGCGATGACTTGACCTTGTTTAACGGTGTCTCCTTCATCGACGAATAATTGTGCCATGCGATCGGAATCATAATTTAAAGGTGCAGAAACGCTAATAATTTCCGTTCTCGGTTCAATTCTCCCTAAAGCGGTAATTCGGGTCACGACTGGAGTGGTTTCAACAGGTGGCGGGGTTTCCTTTTGTCCAACCTGAGAAACGGTGTAAATCGCTGTAAATCCTGCGAGGGTTGTACCTGCTAGGATTAGACCAACTAAGATGGGATTGGTTGATTTAAAAGCTTTAAAAGTCATCGCTAATCCTATTGTTTAATCATATTTTTTTCTTCATGGGCGGTGAGCAATTCCCCTAACAGTTTTAGATGTTCTGTTAGTGAAACATGAGTATTCCCCCATAGTTTTTCAATAATTAAGCCATTAATCATCGTCAGAACCAACCAAGCGATCGCAGGATCTTTAACCCCAATCACATCCATCACGGCTTGATGATATCGTTCATCAATTCGCTCAAAAAATTGAGATTTTTCACCCTGTTCTTTTTCTTGTTGTTGACAATATTCGATCCACAGAAACATCTGTTTAATACAGTTGCTTTCCTGTGTCTCCATAAACTTTCCTAACGCTTCTAACCTTTGGGTTAACGTTTTGGCTTTTTTAATTTCGACAGTTGCCTTAACAACGTCTTGCTGACACAGTTCCTCTACTAACTGCTCAAATAACGCCGCTTTGCTTGGAAAATAGTGATACAACGTCCCTGTCGATACCCCCAATTCTTGGGCGAGTTCTCGTGTGGTTAATGCTGCATAACCTTTCTGGGCAAAGAGATCAAAACTTTTTTGCAGTAGTTCTTTCTTATATTGCTCCGTGTCAACGATTTTAGGCATATGTTGAACAATAGTTTTTTATATCGAACGCTCGTTATATATCGTTATATCATAAATATTTGTAAAACAATAGAGGGAAATTACGGTTAATCGGTTAAGGTTTGCTCAGAACGCATTAATCCCCATCCGATCGCACAGGCTAAGACACCCCCAACCGCCAAAAATGTCCAATTGTAAACCGCATAGTTAGGTACTTGTCGCACATAATGAATGGCAAGGATATGATGATCGATAATGCCTTCAACTAAATTAAATAAACCGAAACCGAGTATTAACTGTCCAATAAAAGATGAAAGTGAGGGAATAACGAGATTAGGATTTCGTGCATCACGCCATAACATCAAAATACCAATCAGTGTAATGAGCCAAGTAAAAGCATGAAACAAACCATCCCACAGCATATTAGTATGTATCGCGTCGAGCGTTGTGGGAGGCACCCAATTGGATACCATGTGATGCCATTCAAAAATCGTATGTAACAGAATGCCATCGACAAAACCGCCCATTCCTATCCCTAGAACAATTCCAGCTTTTGTCGTCTTTTTTGCCCTGTCTTTAGTGATCATAATTTAATCTGGAAAATAGAATTAAGCGGAAAGCCCACCGTGAAATAAATTAAAAGGCTTGATTGTTAATTATCAATTCTATAAATAGTTGCTACACCTTAGAACTCTGTAGGGGTTTGGTTACCAAACCCTTACTATAACCAATCAATGTCCCAAAATCCTTAGCGTGCTAAAGGATGGAACAAAAGATCGGGATAAAACCAATTGATGTAAATCAATAAGACTGCTGTTGCTGAAAGCAGAAGTATTAATAGTACGGGTGCAAGTGAAAGATATCGCAGTAGACCATTATTATTTTGCATAGTTGAATCGTCCTGCCTTTGAAATAAACTGTAATTGTGTTTTATTCTAAGAAACCAAATATTATTAAATATCTTTCTAATGTTAGAGATTTTAGCCCAGAGCGATGTTTGATTTCCTGTGTAGGGACTTGGAAACCAGGCCTTCCTCAACATCCGATAGATGG
>ERZ1066124.245-NODE-245-length-47468-cov-11.918018_pt1 | contig 47468 bp, 50 predicted proteins | sample MGYA00382771_ERZ1066124 | MGnify/ENA primary metagenome ERZ1066124 (study PRJEB33369, sample SAMEA5778354) | biofilm metagenome | biome: Industrial cooling water; feature: Water cooling tower basin; material: Biofilm | place: United Arab Emirates | collected... | reverse complement strand
GTAAACAGCATTGCATTTAGCCCCAACGGTAAAACCTTAGCTTCTGGTAGTCAAGACAACACTATCAAATTGTGGGATATTACCACTGGTAGAAAAATTGCTTCTCTTAACGGTCACCAATTTAGAGTCTTGAGCGTTGCATTTAGTCCTGACGGCAAAACCTTAGCTTCTGCTAGTTGGGACAGCACCATCAAATTGTGGAATATCGCCACTGGTAGACAAATTGCTTCGCTTGCTGGACATCAATCTTTTGTGTTCAGTGTCGCATTTAGCCCCGACGGTAAAACCTTAGCTTCTGCGAGTCAAGACAAAACCATTAAATTGTGGAATGTTGCCACTGGTAAGCAAATTGCCTCCCTTACTGGACATCAAAATGTAGTCATCTGTGTTACATTTAGTCCCGACGGTAAAACTCTAGCTTCTGCAAGTCAAGACAAAACCATTAAACTGTGGAGTGTCGCCAACAATAAACAAATTCCATTGCTTACCGGACATAAAGATAAAGTAAACAGCGTCGCATTTAGCCCCGATAGTCAAACCTTAGCTTCTGCTAGTAATGACAATACGATCAAATTGTGGAATGTAGCCACTAGTAAACAAACTGCCTTTCTTGTTGGGCATCAAGATAAAGTAAACAGCGTTGCATTTAGTCCCGACAGCACAACTTTGGCTTCTGGAGGTTCAGACAAAACCATTAAACTGTGGAATGTGGTCACTGGTAAACAAATTGCTTCCTTTAATGGGCATCTATTAGGAGTTAGTGAAGTCATATTTAGCCCTGACGGCAAAACTTTAGTTTCTGGAAGTTCGGATAAAACTATTAAATTGTGGAATGTAGCCACTGGTAAACAAATTACTTCCTTGAATGGGCATTTATTTGGGGTTAGTGGAGTTGCATTTAGCCCTAACGGTAAAATGTTAGCTTCTGCTAGTTGGAATAACATTAAATTGTGGAATGTAGTCAATGGTAAAGAAATTGCCTCTCTTACTCGGCATCAAGATTTGGTTAGAAGCATAACGTTTAGCCCCGACAGCAAAACCTTAGCATCTGGTAGTCAAGATAAGACTATTAAATTGTGGAATGTTTCTACTAGTAAGGAAATTACCACCCTTACTGGACATCAAAATTCTATTAACAGCATCGCATTTAGTCTTGATGGCAAAACCTTAGCTTCTGGAAGTTCGGACAAGACTATCAAATTATGGAATGTGGTCACCAGCAAGGAAATTGCCACCCTTACTGGGCATCAAAATTCGGTTAACAGCGTCACTTTTAGTCCTGATAGCATAACTTTAGCCTCTGGAAGTTCAGACAAAAACATCAAATTATGGAGTTTAGATTTAAATAATTTACTAAGTTGGGGATGCAGCTACTTAAAAAATTATTTTGTGACTTATCCCGATAAGAAAAAAGATTTGTGTCCGTAAGCATTACACGAAGTAGTACTTTCATAGCTACTCTAACTAATTTTTTTATAACGCTCTGAATAGCTATGTTTAAAGTTACGAAAGTAAGCATAAGAAAAGAAGTATTCTTAGCAAGATGCATCAAAATTACACTTTTATATAGCGTTTCTTAGTCGAATGAGGTAGATGTTAAAACCTGAAAAGCTTATTTTAAAGGGGTTTACTGTACCTCACTGGTGTTAGAACCGCTATAATAAAAAAACTACCATTCACGCTTAAGCGTAAAGGTAGGCGCCAGAAAAAGCCATTACAGTGTACCCTGATGTATGCTTATTCATACAAGCGTAAGCATTAGTAGTAATAAGCTTTAATTAGACTATTTCTGATAAAAATAACTTGTGATTAATTACAGCATACCGATATTCAAATAGTCCAGTTTTTGATAAGAAGAATTTATCGTCTTTACCCGATTTCTTGGTTACAGTGATAATACATGGTGGCTGAATATTGTTGTCACGAATGTAATTTCTAGCTGTTGTGCAGGTTTTCTCTCGACCTTGCTGACAGCAACTGAAGGATTCGAGCTTTGATAGCGCTCGTTTCCCGCGCGTATTTCTTCTAAGATTAAATGGACTCATTCTTCGTCTGATTCTCGTGGGCATTGTTCGCTCTCCTTAATAACTGGCTATGGTTTTTACGTCGCTTGAGTTGAATCTCAAGTTGACGAGCGTCTTGTTTGGAAGAAGTTTTCCAAACATGAATAATTTCAAATTGAATCCCTCTTTCTACTGCTGCGCGCGTAAAAGCTGCACCTGTACCTTGCAGATGCTGTTGAAATCGCTCCCACTCGATTGGCGCATGAACCTAAGTAGTAACGAGCTTGGTGGTTTTCATTTCCGAGTGGTTGAAACAGTCGGATAAGATAGCAGCAGCAGTAGGAAGGTATTTTTACACCTGTCTGCTTGAAGGGAATTCCTTCAGGCAATTGTTTTCCTACCTTCATGCTTGGTTGATTTCGCTTTGGATATTGAAGCGTTAGTTGTTGTGGTAATTTAAACTGTTACGCATTTAATTTGTTTTTACTCTTTGAGCGTTTTGGACAAGAGGCGAAATCTTGAAAGTTTACTCTGATGAAAGAGCGCGCGCTTCATACAGTAATAAGACTATTTTTGAGATGTTGCACTTGATTAGCTTTTATCGCTTCCGAAGCATAGTAGAGGATATGTTGATATTCTTGAGGCATTTTGTGAAATCTAATATCACATCCCCAATTGATTACGGTTCGATATCCAAATCCTGAAACTTGGGATAGTATACGCGCGCACTCTGTAAAGAAATTGCTGTTGGATAATCGTATTGATATCTCTTCGGTTGTTAGCTTATCCAATCCTAAAGCGTAGTCCAGAAACTCTTTTGGAGTCAGTTTTAAAGGAACGTACTTATCTTGAATAATAAGAGTTCCGTATTTTTTATTAATACCCGCAGTATCAACGTATGCAAGTACTAGTTGATAAATTTCGGGCATCGACTCAAAATTTAATGTCTTACCCCAATGGTTACGAACGGTGGTTGGACTTACACACAGTAGGCAAGAAAGAACTTTAATAGCTTGAGTACGATAACAGTTATTGGTTTCTGCTTCAAGGTACTCTATTTCACTGCAATCTCTACCTATTAGTAGATGCCGTAGGAAATCTCTCGGTTTCATCTGTTCTGACAGCAAGTAGTCTATTGGAATATTCATTTGCGTCTGTTGAGTAATTATGCTTAGTAAAAATATTTTTCGTTTTTAGTGATATTGATACTCGTGCGTTAAGTCAGAAACAAATGCACTTATAGCGTTCATGCCTTTATGCAACGTACCGTTTTTATCTCTGTATCCAGAACGGTGCCAACCATTCCAACCTAAAGTTTCTGCAATCTCCCCAAACGATGAAATAACAAAATCACTATCAGATATTGATGTTTGCTGCTGAATTTGAGCAATGAGGGTATCTTTCTCTTTGACTGAGGCTTTTAACTGTTCAACTTCAGACAATAGCAACGCTGCTTTCTGTTCAACATCTTTGTTTAGTGCAATAGTCGCTTGAGTATTGAAAGTCTTACCCCAACTGTCTTCTGACGCTTTTAGGAGTGCATTTTCTAGTTCTGTTACTCGTTGTTGTAACCGTTGGTTCTCAACATGCAAAGAGTGTAAACGCGCGATTTCTTGTTCTTTTTCCTCTAGCTGCTTAACTAGCATAGAAACTTTATCGGTCATATTCTGAGCATGTTTATCAAAAGATGCGATTTCTTTTTTGGCATCGGAAATCGCAGCGCCTTTTATTTCTAGATATCGTCCTTGCTCTTCTTCTGCGTGTTCTAGCTTATACTGTCTGATTGCTTCTGCTTTGATTTGTTCAATATCAGCAACAGTAAGAATTTGAGTCGAAGCTTTCGGGGTAAGGATTCCTTGAGTTTCTGGTTTAAGTTGATTTGATTTGTATAAATTTTTAGTCACATCGCCTTGAGCTACAGTGTTATCCAAAAGAACCCAGAAATCATCATTGTTACCAATATCTGTAATGATTCCACTGTGGTTATTGTATCCACGAGAGTCGTTTTGAACGATGATACGTACTCCACGCGCCAGTTTTTGTGCAGGAACGGATAGTAAGGATTCAGGCGCCTGTTTATATTCTTGAGCCAAGTCATCATTAGATGTTGAAGTAGAAGAATCTACTGGAGATTGAGAGATTGGTTTAGTAATGCTTGATACTTTACCACTGGATGTTTTTGTAGAAGCACTACCAGATTTTTTCGCTATAAACTGTTTTACTTGTGCGGCTGTTTTCTTTCCACCGCTCACTAACTCTTCTAAAATTTCTTCGCTTGCTTTCATCAGTAAGGATATTGCCGATATGCTCCAGTTTTGAATACGGGAGCGAAGTAAATCTTGTACTCTTGGGTGTAAATTTTGAAACCACCCATGAAATTTCATTGCTGAGGATGCGACGTATTTGGAGGTGCCGAAATCCGTATCTAGCCATTCATCGAAGACTTTTTTTCCATCTGGACACGATGTCAAGCAGTCAATATAAAAATTCTGTAGTGCTTGACCAATCGAGATGAAGCCGTCGAATGTGTAGCGCATAAACCCCAGGAAGTTGCCAAGGGTATTTTTTGCTCTGCCTTCTAGGTCTGGATTCGCAAAACGTTCGTAGTCAAAACTATAGCTTATTTTGAGCGGCACCAGATTTAGCTTTTGGGCACCTGGTAATTGTTGATTACTTCTAATCGGTTGGGTATTTTCGATAATTTGAGGCATAATAAACAACAGTCCTTACAAATATTGGGACAAGAAAGCGGTTTCGTTTCCAATGCGTTGACCGCTTCTCTTATTTTCTCGATATTACATCAAAAGTAATACCTTTAATGCAATACTTAACAAGTTGTGATGATATTTAATTGGAGGGGGGATACTAAAGAGGTATTTTGTATGGAATAGCGTGGATGCGAGTCACCTTCAGCAAAGAGTTTCCTGGGTTAGGTAAACGTATAAAAGATTACCGAGTTTTATCAAATAAATCTCTTACTGAATTAGCGGCTACAGCAGGTATAAGCGTGCCCCACTGGAATAGGGTAGAAAATGAAAAAATTCAAGAGTTACCAATTGCAACACTAAGGGGAATTGAAAAAGCTTTGGGTGTTGACTTAGGAGTAAAATTTGATACTGAGACAACAAACGAAGCATAATAAGTAACAAAATCTTCATATAAGTACGCTCTTTACGTCAACTTGCCGATTTAGTTGGCGTAGATCCCTCTACAATTCGTTATTGGGAGAAAGATACGGATGAAACTAAAACATGCAGCAAAAATTGCGAAGCTATGCGAAGTGTTAGATTGTCTACCCTCAGATTTGTTTGCTGTGGAGGATGTGCTGCGTGACGAAACCTGAATCAATACTTGGCTTTGAAGCGCTTTAATCGTTGATATCAGATATTAATACATAGGTACTATAAGGCTTTGTTCATTTCTATTAAAACTAATGCAGTCAGGCGAGCAGGTATTTTACGCAGCAGCGAGACTGCTTTTTATATACTGCGTTTGCTTAACTTTTATCGCTTCCGAAGCATAGTAGAGGATATGTTGATATTCTTGAGGCATTTTGTGAAATCTAATATCACATCCCCAATTGATTACGGTTCGATATCCAAATCCTGAAACTTGGGATAGTATACGCGCGCACTCTGTAAAGAAATTGCTGTTGGATAATCGTATTGATATCTCTTCGGTTGTTAGCTTATCCAATCCTAAAGCGTAGTCCAGAAATTCTTTCGGCGCCAGTCTGGAAGGGATGTACTTATCTTTGACAATGAGGGTCGCATATTTTTGATTAATACCCGCAGTTTCAATGTATCCAAGTACAAGTTGGTAATTTTCGGGCATTGACTCGAAATTTAATGTCTTACCCCAGTGATTACGAACGGTGGTTGGACTTACACGTAGTAGGCAAGAAAGAACTTTAATAGCTTGAGTGCGATAAGAGTTACTAGTTTCTGCTTCGAGGTATTCTACTTCACTGTAATCTCTACCTATTAGTAGGCCCCGTAGGAAATCTCTTGGCTTTATTCGCTCTGACGGCAAGTAGTCTATTGGAGTGTTCATTGGCTTTCGATGAGTAATTATGCTTAAGGAGAATGCTTTTTGTTTTTAGGGCAATGATTACGTTCTAGTTGCTTTGTTCATATTATATTTTATAGGATAATGTTACAGCATATAATATGGTTATAGTAATTTATAACATAAGATAATGGAAGCGATAGAATTAAATGACCACCAGGAGCCAATGGAATCGCCTGTCATACAAGACTCGATGAAATTTTCGTTTCCGTATTATTACGTATCGCCTCTGGATGCTGAGAGGATAGATTCCTTTAAGAGGGTATCGGGTGATACTGATAAAGCATTAATAGGACAGTACGTAAGAGGTTGGATTGGCAGAAATCGCAGCTATTACGAGCAGTTGGCACGCTTTGATGCTAATGGTAGAGGTATGGTTTATAAAGAATGGGCACGAAAGGTTTACTCTGAGGGGATAGATGCTTTGCCACCTATGAAAAGTACACTTGAAGATGTTCCTCCAAGTCCTTTGCGTCATGTGATTTTACCAAATGTGAATGAAATGGTCAGGCGCCAAATAAGCTATATATGGTTAGGCGCCCAAAATCTGGTATTTTTAAAGGTTGGTATCCACTACGATAGGGATAACGCAATTAACTTTATTTCCCGCATCGTAAAGGAACACCTAGCTCGTAATTGGGATGCGCTGTATGCATCTCAAGTAGCCGCACAAGATTTTGAAAATTGGGTTTAACATATGCAAACCATAGAACAAACTAAAGAACTAACAAGTGAGCAAATCAGTCAAGTTCGAGCAGCTATCGTTGATGTGCTTGGAGACCCTGATACTGATGAGCAGAGAAAGGCTTATGAAGCTTACACCAGCGGTGACTACCAAGGGGTAAAGTTGTTATCAGCCATTTACTTATCTGACAATTACATCAAAACTTTGGGTTACTTAATAGGTTCTTTTAAGCCTAGTCCTGCTATCTGCACCCTTTTGGCAGAAGCATCACGCTCTGCTGGTGACCACGTTAAAGACAAGGCTATAACAAAATTGGGCGCCGCAATGAAGGATGCTATTGGGTAAAAACTGCTGTTATGCGAACTAAGTGCAGAACGCGCGTTCAAATTAAACTTGAGAGCTAATTGCTGTTTGGGGCATAATTAGTTAACTTTATTTAGCTAAGTGTTTTGTGGCTCTTTAGGTGGTGGCTTTGTTTTTCAGGACAGGAACTACCACCTAATAAATCTATTTAACCAAATTCACTTAGCCTTGTCAACTTAGCTTGGCTAAATTAAATTAGCTAACTGCATTATGCCCAAAGAGAAAGATGAAGATTTAAAGGTGATTTCTAAGTTATCTGAGTATAGAAAGCTAAAAGGGTTGAGTCAGGATGAGCTAGCTAGAGTATCAGGGTTGACTAAAACAACGATTCAAAACTGGGAAAATGGCAGAAATCTTGGCGCCGTGTTAAGAGTTTTAAAGGTTTGCCAAGAGTTGGATGTAGATATTAGAGATTTATTTCAAGTGAATGAGAGTACAGAGGCTCAAACTTAAAGCTTTATACTTACGGCAAGCGCTTTGTAGTTTTAACAACAAGTATGTATAAGCGTTGTCTACAGTTAGACATTTGTAAGCTTAAGTACAGAGTAAAAAATATAAAAATTCATTTATGGGAAATACTTACGGTAATGATTGGACTGGTTAAGTCTGACCAGTCCTTTCAAGGTTCACATGACAAAATTATAATACGTAACAATTTATACAAATATAGGTGATAGCGTTTGGTTTCTATAAGGAATAGAACGTATAAAAAATCATACTAAAAACAAATGAGGATTTATTATTGGATCGTAAAGCTAAAAATACAGTTTAAGGCAAGCAAAAGTGACAACTGACAGACAAATCAAAGTTGAAGCAATAGATAATCATTCTCCATATCTAGCGGCGGTTATGAAATTGTGGCGAGCTTACTCAAAAACACTTGGTCACATGCCCAAAGGGGGATTTGAGGAACGAGCAGCGCATCGTCAAATCCTTGTAGCGCTTGATTCTGAGGGTAACTGCGTTGGTTATCTATTGTACCGACATTCACGGGATTGGTTTGCTATTGCTCATCTGTGTATCGATCCGAACTGTCGGGGTCAGGGAGTAGCCAAAAAACTTGTTGATCACCTCAAACTGATAACGAAATCTTCTCGAGGGATTAAGCTAAAGTGCCGTCGAGACTATAACTTACAAGGAATGTGGTCGAGCTTTGGTTTTACTGCTCGTGGGGATGTGCAAGGCAGGAGCAAAAAGAAAAAAACAATCCTTACTCTTTGGGTTTTAGAACACAATAATCTTCCTCTGCTTTCTACAATGATTCAGCAGCAGCTTGAGTCAAAGTTATGTGCTGTAATTGCCCATGATATTTTTTTGGAACTATATGCTATTGAAAATAATGACAATTCGGATAGTGAAGAACAAAATATATTATTAGCTGACTGGGTAGAAACTGAATTAAATTTGTGTATAAATGATGAAATTTTTAATAAAATTGACCAAATTGATGATATTAAAGAGAAAAATAGTCAACGCTATTTTGCAGAATCTTTCACTTGCTTACCGTGCGATATTGAAAATTTAGAGTATAATTTAAATATTTTACAAAAAATAAAGAAAGAAAATAAATTGATAATTGATGAATATAGCTTACGCTATATTGCTAGAAGTATTACATCTAAGTCTCATGTATTTTTAACGAAAGATAAGAAATTATTAGAGTTAGCAGATGTAATATACGAAAAATTTAAGTTGTCGGTTATTCATCCCGAAAAACTTATTTTGCAACTAGATGAACTTGGAGATAAACCTAATTACCAACCTGCACGTTTTTCTGGTACATCTTTAGAACAAATACAAGTAAAAAGCGGGCAAGAAGAATTTATAGCTAGTTATTTTTGTAACTCTGAGCTAAAAGAAAATACAACAGAATTTCAGCAGCAATTACGACGTTATTTAGTAGAGTCTAATAAATTTGAATGTATTCTTGTCAAAGAGTCAAACGATAGATTACTTGCTTTAATTGTATATGGGAGGCACAAAGAATATGAATTAGAAATTCCTATGCTTCGAGTTGGGAATCATAATCTTTCCCCAACCCTTGCGCGGCATATAATTTTTAAGTCGATATTAAAATCATCTCATGAACAGAGACATTTCACAATAATAACTGACCCTTATTTAGAAGATTTCGTTACTGAAGCTATTCAAGAAGACGCTTTTGTGAAGGTTGAAAATGGGTGGTTAAAAGCAAATTTAAAAGTTGTACTTACTTCTTCTGAATTGTCAGCTTATCTTAATAATTTAATCTCTAAGTTTGGAGATAAATATAATTTTATTGGAAAACTTGCTAGTAACCTGAGTAACGAAAACTTAGTTATAGATGCTCAATATTCAGTAGATATTGAAAGATTTATTTTTCCTGCAAAAATTACTGACTCTGAAATTAATACCTTTATTATTCCTATTCAACCTAGATGGGCTTCATGTTTATTTGATGAAAATTTAGCAAGTCAACAGCTTCCTTTGGATGGGTTTGGAGCCAAAGCAGAATTAGCATTTAATCGTGAAGGAGTTTATTACCGAGCCGCAATAAACTCTAGGGGGTTAAATGCTCCTTGTCGAATTCTCTGGTATGTAAGCGAAACTCAAGCTGAAGGAAAAGGAAAAGGTTTTCACAAAGTAGGCTATATTCGAGCTTGTTCTTATGTTGATGAGGTAGTTTTTGATGAACCAAAAGAGCTTTATCGACGTTTTCAAAAATTAGGAGTTTATAAGGAAAGTGATGTTAACAGAATATTAAAAAATAAGAAAGGCGAAATTATGGCGATTCGATTTAGCGATACAGAATTATTTAAAAATCCTATTTCTTTTCAAGAATTACAGTACGTTCTAAAACAAGATAATTTGTTGCTTGTCTCTCCCAATAAAATTAACAAAGATGTATTTATAAAGTTGTATAATTTAGGAAATAGATAATTCAATATGTAAAAAATTGTCATGCCATGTAATGTACTTCTAATTTCAATAAAGCCTGAATATGCCAATAAAATTTTTGAAGAACAAACCAAGCAAGTAGAATTACGTAGAGTACGGACTCGTGTGAAAACAGGAGATATTGTTGTTGTATACGCATCATCTCCTAAAAAAACTTTTTTAGGCTTCTTTGAGGTAAAATTTGTTACTGAAAAAGAAGTTTCAAAAAAGGAGTTAAAAGAATTTTGGGAAGAAGTTAAAGACCATGCTGGTATCAAGCGTAAAGAATTTTACAAATATTATGAAGGTGCATCAGTTGCAGTAGGAATTTTTTTGACAAATGCAAAAAAATTTGAAAAACCTATTGAATTACATCATTTACAAGAAAAACTATCTTACTTACGTCCTCCTCAAAGCTATCGCTATCTTAATGAAAACGAATATGAAACCATTATGCTTATGGGTGGGGAAAATCCAGCGGCTATGGCAAATACTTAGTATTGAGTATTACAATAAATTATTCCTATATACAAGTATTAACTAGATGAGTAAAAATAAACTACATAGTAACGATAAGGTTACTATTTTAGAGAAAAAGAACGAATTTATCAAGTTATTTCAAGAATTTATTAGTTCTTACCCTTATACCCAGGCTGGATTACGCCATCAGAAAGTTTACCATGAGGAGCGTAAGAAAGGGAAGGAAAATTTTCAAGCGATTGAAGAAGCTTTTAAGTCTGGAGAAGATGTAAACGAGAAAGTTCTGCTACAGCTTCTCCCTTACGCACAAACAGCTAACAATAGTGAGAAAAATGTTTGGATTCATCATGCTGCGGCAATTACCAAAGATATTAAAGAGTGGTTTGAAAGCGCAGGTTGGAAAAAACCAGAAGACTGGTCAAAAATAGCTCAGGCAATTTTTAATTTCGTCTGTTGCTGTAATAATGATTCTACCCAGTTGGCAAAAGCCTGCAAAGACTTTTCACTCTTAGCTTGTACCAAGGGGTTCCAAACAGAAATGCTTAAGTAGGTAGGCAAAATAAAACCAAACTATGTAAAGATAAATAAATACGGAAAATGCATCTACCGAGGTAACAAAAAGTATGGGCGCCCGTCTAAGAGTATTTTTGACTTCTGAGCAAAACCAAACCCTGCTAAATCTAAGAACAGCAGACGCACCACGCAAGGTCAAAGACCGAGCAGAAATAATTAGGTTGAACGCGCATGGCTGGTACGTGGGGAAAATAGCTGCTCACTTTGATTTGACTGCTCAAACTGTAAGAGAAGTTTTGCACAAATGGGAAAAGCATGGTTTGGAAGGGCTTTGGGAGAAACCAGGTAGAGGTAGAAAGCCAAAATGGACGGAAGCCAACATCGTGTTTTTAGAAAAATGCTTAAGAGAAGAGCCGCGCACATACAATAGCCTTCAACTCTCTCAGAAATTAGAAAACGAACACTCGACAAAGCTGAGTCCCGACAGAATAAGACGGGTACTCAAAAAAAGGGGGTCAATTGGAAGCGAACAAGAAAAAGTCACAAAGGGAAACAAGACCCGATAGTAAGAGAAAACAAGCAAGCTGACTTGGATATGCTGGAACTTTCAGCAGGCGCCGGAGAAATAGACTTAAAATATTTAGACGAATCAGGTTTTTGTGCATGGAGTGAGCCTGGTTATACCTACTACTTTAAAGGTGAGCAAAAACGTGTGGAGCAAACAACACGTCGTGGTCGCAGGTTAAGCATTATTGGATTTTTACAACCATTGATAAGCTTTGTTTATGGGCTTGTAATCGGAGGTGTTAATCGTTGGTCATATATCAATATGATGGAACGAGAAGCCCAGGAAGCGCAAGAGTTAGGACGCATAAGAGTAATCGTACAAGACAATGGACCAATACATAGATGCAGAGAAGTACAACAATTGTGGTCAAAGTGGGAGCAAATGGGTTTATACATTTTTTTCTTGCCCAAATATTGCTCTGAAATGAATCCAATCGAGTTGGAGTGGCAGCATCTTAAAAAAGACGAATTACGTGGGCAAAGTTTTGATGATGAATTAGACCTTGCTTACGCTGTGATTGATGGTATTGAAACCAGAGGTGAAAAAGGAAATTACAGTACACAACGTGTAAAATTTAACAAAAATAGCTCAGGTTAAGTTTTTGTTACATAACTATAAATTTTTCTGCCCACCTACTTACACCTATCCTTAATGCGCTTAAACCGGATGACTTTCTATTAGTTAACAAGAAATCACAACCAGTAATCAATTACTTTACAGGTAAATCTTATAGTCAAAATTTAGCAGATTATCCAGCTATTAACATAATAGGGCAAAAGTTAATTGAAGAATTGGCTCCTAGTTTGCAGCAGTCTGGTGTACCATCTATGCAAAATTCGGATTTATTCGATATGTTTTGTCATTGGCTGGTAGCTATTAGAAAGTACGACTTTTCTCATAAGGAAAGTGAATTAGTGAATGAGGTTAACGAATTGATTTCCGATATTAAAGTATTAGAATTGCAACCGGAGTATACACTTAGCGAATGTGCGTTAGATACTGGTATTGAAGAGGAGACACTTTTAAACTGGTTAAAGGCAATAGAGCGTAAAAAGCAGGCAATCTTCTACGGACCTCCAGGTACAGGTAAAACATATGTTGCTAAAAAACTGGCTAAATATCTAACTGGTAGTAGTTATGGTTTTGTAGATATTGTCCAGTTTCATCCTGCTTATACTTATGAAGATTTCATACAAGGTATTCGTCCACAAAGGATAGATGGAGAACTTAGTTATCCACTAGTTAATGGGCGGTTTCTTGATTTTTGTGATAAGGCATGTCGTCATCAAGATACTTGCGTACTAATTATAGATGAGATTAATCGCGCTAATGTTGCGCGCGTTTTTGGTGAATTGATGTATTTGTTAGAGTATCGCGGCGAAAAAATGTCTTTGGCAGCAGGTGAGGTGTTCGGCATTCCTGCCAACGTGCGAATTATCGGTACAATGAACACAGCAGACCGCTCAATAGCGTGTTTTGACCATGCTCTTCGGCGCCGTTTTGCCTTTATTCCTCTCTACCCAAACTATGATATTTTACGTAGCTATCACTCAAATACTAATTTCTCAGTGGAGAATTTGATTACAATTCTTTTGAAGTTGAACCAAGCAATTGCTAATCCTCACAACTCCGTGGGTATCAGCTTCTTCCTACGAGCTGACCTAGCTGACCAAATTGATAGTATTTGGCAACTGGAGATTGAGCCATATTTGGAAGAATATTTCTTTGATCAACCAAGTAAAGTTCAACAGTTTCGCTGGAATGAAGTTAAGAAACAAATTAATCTATGAGCTTAATATTACCACAAATAATAGAACTAACTGAGTACATCCCACAATTTTTGCCGCGAACGCTACTTCCTGACGAAGTAGGAGAGATGTTATGGCAAGATTATAAAACTCAAGTAAATGTAGACTTTCCTTCTCCAAAAACAAGCTCACGCTGGCGACTAACTGCTCAAGGTTGGGTTGGTCACATTCCTTTAACAAATGATTTTCATATTACCCTGCGCCCCAAAGTTAAGCTAAATAACCTTTTGCGAATGTTGGAATATGCACACGACCTGAAAAGTTTTCGTTTCTTAGAGGGGCTAGTTGATTGTCAAACGTTAGAGGAATTTTATGAACGGCTGGCTAATATTTTAGCTCGTCGCATCCTCAATCGAAATCGTCAGGGTTTTTATTGCGCTTATGTCTCTAAGACAGAACATTTGCCTTATGTTCGAGGGCGTATTGATGCACGGTTCCTCATCACTCGACCGTGGGATACGTCGCTAAAGTGTGATTATGAAGAACATACGGCAGACGTTGAAGATAATCAAATTCTCGTTTGGACACTCTGGTGTATTGCCCGTAGCGGTTTATGTACGGAACGGGTAATGCCAACGGTGCGCCATGCGTATCATATACTACAGGGGCTGGTAACAGTACAACCATGCCATCCGAAAATTTGTATAGGACGACAATATAATCGCCTAAATGAAGATTATCGTCCCTTACACGCACTTTGCCGCTTCTTTCTGGAACATACTGCACCTAGTCATGAAACAGGTGCGAACGCAACATTACCCTTTTTGGTTAATATGTCGCAACTTTACGAACGCTTTGTAGCGCTTTGGCTGTCGTCGCATCAGAAAACAGCACTTTCAAGGCAAGGGTTAGATATTCAATCTCAAGAAAGAGTTTATCTGGATCAAAGTCAAGCATTATATTTTGACATTGATTTGGTAATCTATGATACAGCAAAAGGGATAGCTAAATACGTATTAGATACTAAGTACAAAGCTGCCGATAAGCCAACCACTGCTGATATTAATCAAATGGTCGCATATGGGGAGGCTTCATACTGTCAGGAAGCAATTCTAATTTACCCAGTACCCTTGGCAGAACCATTGGACATCAAAGTTGGTAATATTAGAGTTCGTAGCTTGACTTTTTCTCTAGCAGGTGATTTGGAACAAGCGGGTTATAATTTTTTACAGGATTTATTAGGAGTTGATATTTTGGCTCAAGCTTCAGAGTAAACTAAAGTCGTTTTATTCTTGAAGGCTTTCTACTAATTATTTTTCCATTGCCAATAATGAAGTCATCTGTTCTTCTAAAGCAGATTTGCGTTAACGTACTCGTATGTTACGTGCCATTTTAGCCGACTTGCTAAAAAACTGGTCAAAGAGGGCATTTTTTTGTTCTTCTGTTAGGCGCCCTATAAATGGGTCTTGGTCAATTTCCTTTGCACGCGCACCATATTTCAAGCGTTTCAGGTGTTGGGGTATTGTCAGTGTGATTCATATTATTAGTTTAATAAGGTTGTTAATCAAATATTTGTGAGTTACGAGTTAACTATTAATTTATATAACGTTTGTTAGAAGCAGAATAATACTACGGCAATAGTTGTTTAGATGTACTACATGTTAGTACTTGTGTTTGGTATTGTAGTGCATCTCAAGACGCACTCCAATCTGCTGGTAATAAATTCTTTAAAGAAAAGATAAATAACAACCTTAAATGCGACCATTACTAATAAACTTTTTAAAAAGGGGTACGTAACGGTGCGACTTACCCCCGATTAACAGGAGGTTAGCAGCGATGGCAAGCAATAAGAAAACTTTGGGGAGTGCAGGTTTTGGTGCGAAAAGACTGGCGCCTGAGCTTGACAGGGCTGAGGCTCTAATAATAAAGAAGAGATGGGCTGAAGCGCGTATAGTTTTGGAGAATATGAGCCGTAGATACCCAGAGAATTCGGATGTTGCAACATATTTGGTTAATGTCTGCTGCGAATTACAAGATTTACCAGGTTATGAACGTGCTTGTGAGATGTTAGCTTCCTTAGAACCGGACAATCCTCATGCTGCTTATGCTTTAGCAGGTAGTCGTTATGTTAACCTGCGTCCAGTACTAGCGCTTGAAGCTTTTCAAAATGCTGTACGTCGTTTTCCCAACCATGAAAAAGCGAATGACGCGCGCAAAGCTATTGCGGAGTTGGAACCCAAAGTAGACGAAATCTTGGCTAGCAAGAATTTAACACGTGAAGATGGTTGGGATATTGCGGCTTTGTTTGAACGCGCACAATCTTATTTAGCACAAGGGGAGTATGAGAAAGCTAAAGAAGCAGAGAAAGAGTTGCTTAAATTACTACCTGATTTTGTTTCCTCGTATAATAATTTGAGTTTGATTAGCTTTGCACAGGGAGATTTAGAGGGGGCAATTGCGATTTCTCAAAAAGGTTTGGAAGTTGAGCCTGATAACATTCATAGTCTCGCAAATTTAACTCGATACTATTTACTAAGCGGTGATATTAAATCATCAGAAATTACATGTGAGAAATTAAAAAAATCGCAGGCGCCTGGTTGGGATGTGTAGACAAAGAAAGCTGAAACGTTTTCTTACCTCGGTATGGACGAAGAAATTGTAGAACTTTTTGAACAGGTAAAAGCTAAAGGAGAACTTCGAGAAGCTTCAGTAACTGGCTATTTCCCACACTTCGTTGCAGCAGCGCTAGCTAGGCTTGGACGTGTGGAAGAAGCTCGTAAATTATGGCGAGAAGCAGCAAAAGCTACTCAAGCATCAGAAATAGCACAGGCAAATCTTGATGACTTGAAACAGCCAGTTGGTCAGATTTAAGTAAATCACCTTTATTAGGACATCCTTGACCACTTTGTATCCATTTGGATTGAACTATCCACAGTGTCTTTTGTTTTTTATTAAATAAAAAGCCATCAATTCCATTATCGTCAACTGCGTCTACAATGGAATCAGCTGCAATACTAGCACTAACATCAGCTAGTATATGTAGTGAATAAGCTGCTAATGCTCGGCTATTAAAAGCATTATTTTTATCATTTGTTTTTTTATTTTCATAGTCTGACATATCTATTAAATCTGTAAAAATTTGCTTGATTTCAGACTCTACTTGATCAATACGAAATGCTACTACTCTATCAGCCATTATTTGCAACCTTTACTTAGTATTTTTCAGTACATAGAATTACTTACAAATAATACTTATATTAGATCATGGCTGTAATAGCTGTGATTAAAATCACATGTAAACACGTAAACTAAGACTTAATTATGTTACCTGTTCTGTCTGTAGCTATTCAATATGGCTCGTTTCTATTAATGGTAAAGTTTTAGACAAGTATGAGTATAACTTTTGAGTTTCTAGTTGATTTTTAATTTTAATTGTAATTCGCAACTACTCTTTGTGAATAAAGGCATCAATAATTAGTACTTATGTATGGGATTGGTGTGCATCTTGAGACGCACACCAATTAAAGTAATGCTAACTCACCTTTTGACTTTGAAACTCTGCTATTTTTTCTCTAAGCATTTGTTCTGTCTCTGACAATTCAGTTAATTTTTTAAGAGTTTTTTCCTTTTGTTTCAATATTTTATCTAGATACTTTTGAAAGCAACTGCCATCTATCACTGATTGAATTCGAGCATTGTATTCTTCGTCTGACATTATTTTGCCAGCCATTGCAGAGCTTTCGAGTTCATGCAACTGCTCAACCCAAGCATTAATTTCTTCTTTTGTGTAACCGTTGTTAGCTGAATGAGTCATGATGATATCTTAACAAGAGTAATCTAGCTTCTTCACGAGTTAAAACAACCTAATTTGGTAATAGCTGGTGGCTAATTTAAGTTTTTCGACTAGTATAGATGCTTCATTAATATCAACTGGTTGTGTGGAAGCAGTACTATTGGTTAGATTGCTGTTTAGGGTAGTAGCTCTCAAGGCATTAATTCCTCTTCCTCTCTAAAAATAAGCAAACGCACAGCTAATACTACCTCCACTATCTTTTAAATAGTTAGGGTGGTAAGTAGACTCATCACTCTAACTTAGATTTTCCGAAGTTTTATTGTTTGCTTCTTCCTCAATTTGGTTGGTGAGATACTGTATTCTTTTTTCAGTCCATTCAAGGTTTTTTAACAACTTTTGCTTATGTACTTTTGCTTCCTCTAACAAAATATGATTAAAGTTAGGGTCGAGTAATTCTTTAACATTTTTATCCATCCTTTCTTGAGTCATTCCCCTTCCGGAAACTGCGTATTTTTCAAGTTCGTACTGTTTTTCTTGCCATTTGTTTATATCTTCTATACTTTCTGTTTTATTGTAGTTACTCATGGTTATTTCTCCTTCTCTCTTGTTGTATATTTAAAAACCTTTCTGCTGCATCTGAGATAAGTGTCATCCAACCTGTACCATTATCTTCGACAAATCCTATATTTTTATAGAATTCGCGAACGCTTGGTACTGTTACTGCTTTTAGGATACCATTAAAGCCCAAAGCTTGGCTCTCTTTAACTAATTCCTCAACCAATGATGTAGCTGAACCTTTTCTTGTCTCTGGTTGTGGGTATAAGAGCGTATTCCAAGGCGAGTTAGTCAAATGTTCAATTTCTAATCCTTGTAACACTTCCCCATTATCAAGATAAATATCTGTTGGTTGAATAATGCAAGCACATGCTAATAAGCCTTGGTCGTCTATTGCACTTCTATAATCTTCTGGTCTACTTAATAAATAACTATAAAGTTCTCTCGTTTTTGATACACAACCATAGAAAATAGTATTCTTAGCATTTTCTATATCCCCTTGATAGTAAAGATTGATGTATTCTGTAATTTTTGCCTGCCAAAGTTGTAAACCTAACAGAATCTCTTCTTGCACACCAATTACGTATCTAAATTCATTAATCGTCATAAAATGCATGAATATTTTATCTACTTAATAATATTACCATTAATTGACTTCTATGCCAGTAGTAGTAATGTTAGTTTGATTCATAATATTATTTTAAAACAGTTTTGCGCGCGTTTGTGGAAAAACTATCAACTGGTGATGAGTTGGTAAGTACCTTATATCAGCTTGGATAATACCGTAAAATGCAAAATTTCAATATTTCATACATATACCCGTTTATTCTACTCAGCAATACTACTTACATAAATCTAATAAAAAACTGTTTTCTACATCTGATGAGTTTTTGTTGCAGGCGTATTTGTAGGTGTGTATAGTCTATAGGGTATAGCAAGGTCAAAGGACGGTTTTACCGAGGTTTAGCAAAGATTGAATTGAACTGGTGCCTTTTATATAATCACCTATAAAGCTAGTTTGATTAAGTCTGAACTAAACCTGAGATAAACCCGAAATGCTTGATTTGGTGTTCGAGGATACCTGAATGGTAAACATTAAAAGGTTGTATACGCGAACAACGCTAGCAGCAAGGTACGGAATAACGACAACTAGCTTAAAAGAGTGGTATTCGCCTGCTGGAGTAATACCACCACGGAAAAAGGGAGGCTTTTTTAAAGAAATTGATGTTGAACAGTTAGATTTTTTGTGCGTTGCTACACGCTATGTAAAGGTGACAAAGAATGAATATCAATTATATGTTTTACCAATGGGAGGATTGGCTGAATATATATTAAATAGCCATAAGATACCACTGAGGGATTTTTTATTAGACCCGAAGTATGTAAATCAAGAAGATGAAGTCGTAATTGAAGTATTGAGGAGGTTAGAGAGCAATGCAGCATATCAATCAAGTGGTTTCGCAGTTGAAAGTGCAGCGTGATGAAATTATTTCTGTATGCGATATTTTTAAGTTGGATGTAAATGGTGATCAATTACCACCAGAGACTGTTGAGTTTTTGAAAAAAATAAAAGATATTTCAACAAACGGCAATATAACTTTCTTAGAAGCTGCAAATCATGTACTAGAAATGCAACAGCAAGCGAAAAAAGTGTCTGCTGATGGTTACAAATTTGACGCGCGCGCTTATATCAAACAGCGGTTTGGCAAAGACCCAGAGAGCGAAGCTAAAGATAGCTTTGTAGGAATTCTTTACCGGGATATGCCAGTTGCGTATCAATTAGGTGATACACGGTTTATGTCAATCATTGAAGCTTCGACGCATGTCTTACGTGACCGCTTAACTAACGGGAGTTCATCATCGGGATGTACAAAAAACGCCGTTGAATTTGATGCAGCACAGGAAAGGGCATTACAGGCAATTGATGTAAATTTTTTCGAGAATATTCACTGGGGCGAGGGGGAACATCCAATGCTGCTAGGTGCATCGACACAACCGCAAAAACAGTTGAATTCATCCACTCCGAAGACTTCCACATCAGCAAAGAACTCGCCCAAAAAATGATACCTATCGCGATTGAATATCGTGACCGTGCGCTGGACTCTTTAAGAAATAGTGCATTTACAGCATTGATTATTATGGGTTTTTCTACTTTTTCCGGGCTGTTGATTGGGTGGTATATTACCCAGCCGCCAAGCTCTCAAAAAGTAGAAGTTAAGCCCGAACCTATATTAAATGGTGGGTTTTGGGGTACTGTGATTGGTTTTTTGATTGGTATTGGTGTTGTATTAAATAAAATCAGGGAGTTGGAAGATGGCAGCAATTAATTTTTTAGTCAACGGTTTGGCAGGTTTGGGTTTGAACGTAACTATTTCCTCTGTTGTAGGGATGCTGACTGGTGTGGGCGCCTCGCTTGCATTTAACCCTCTATTAATGGTGACTGGAGTGTTGATAGGTGGCGCCACTATAGCAATATTACGTGCAACTGAACGCCCGAAACGCTGTTTTGTGGTGATTGATGGGGGTGTTAATTAATGCAACATCCTTCACCAAAACAACGTTATGGGCTTGTTGATGGGAGTAAGCAGCGAAAACCAATACCGCAAAATACTTTACTTTTGTTGTTGGGCATAGGCGGATTCTTAGTTTTGGTGACAATTTCCTTAATTGCAGCATCAAAGCAACGAGTAGATGTAAATGCCATAAATGGGAATGAGGATAAGTCTGAAGTTGTTGCAGCTAAACAACAATTACAAGTAGCGCGCGAAGCAGTACTTGAAAAATTATCCCGAACTGACTATTCAACAAATTTGCGGCTTAATAATCCAGATGGAACGTCAATGGTAGGTTGGCGCCAGTTAGCAGCAGCGCGTTGGTCGCAGGATATCAAAACTTACATTGAATCGGAGCGTAACAGAAATCAGCAAGGCAATCCGTTTTACCGGATGCATATGACACCTAGTTTGGAGGTAGAAAGAATACGAACTCTCGATACTTTTGGCGAAGTGTCAGGTGGAAATAATGAGTTTTATTTGTCTTACACAGACACGGAGGGTACAGAAGTAAAGCAAAAATTACCAGCGAGCGCGGTTGCGTATCTACTGCTGGGTAAACTCGAAGCAATTGACTTAGCGCACAATCTCGAAAGTCAGCCGAATGTTGATTTTACTCGGATGTTGAGCGAAATTCAACGTGGATACAAGCCTTATGTTGACAGCCAAAAACAATTATTGAGAGCGCAAGGGTACACTGACCCGCTCAAACAGATGAGCGATGCCAATAAAGCGGTTGAAGAGTTGGAATTATTAGAGCAATTACGGCGCCAGCAGTTAAAAGAACTTCGTCGTAAGCCAACGCCGGAGCCAAAGCCAGTAATCAAAGGTGGTGATGGGTATGGAGCAAAGAAATAGAGGAGGTAGTTATTTAATTAGTTTTGTAGTTGGTGTTGCTTGTCTAGGATTAAGCATTTTCAACGTTATTTACTCGTTTAAGCAAGATTTGGTGGAGACTACGTACCAAGAAAGTAGTCGAACTGGAATTGTGGCGATTTCCTCACCGGGGAAGAATTTGCACTTGTTATGTGGTGTTGTATTTTTTGGGGGGTTTATATATTTTCTGTACTTAGGATTGAAGGGATACAACTCAAGTATTTACATGGAGTCTGCTGTAGGACAAATGTCCGAGGACCGCCTAAAAGCACAACCCGACTGTGTGGTAGAGAATGTTAACCCTTCAAGTCAGTTAGAACCGCAATCAAATTTGGTTAGGCATCCGCATTTACGATTAGTGCATCCAACTGCTGATGGTGCGATGCCACATGACACAAATACTAATTTTGTAGTGCCAGCAAACAAATTGGCGCCGGATGAATTTAGGAAAGCTATAGAATCAGAAGATTTTTGGAGCGATTAGGAGGATTGAATGTCAAATCGTGGTGGCTCAAATAGAACTCGTGATTTAGATGTTGATTATTCTCAAGGTGGGGGTTTAGTTGCAATGAACAATTTAGCGACTATGTTGGGTTCTGCAATGCAGCAACAGAATAGTAGCCCAGTTGTTAACACTACAGCACAAACTGTATCGCAACCAACACCAATATATCCTTCTGCGGTATCTCAACCGATGCCAGGAGTGCGTATGCAAGACCGTTCAGCTATGCGGAAAAGTGTACCAGAAATTGAGATTGACTATGTGGAAACCTATAAAGCACATAGGTTTCACCCTCAAAACCCGTGGCGTTATTTTTGGCATCCAGTGACGTGGTGTGGCAACATTCTTGGTTCGCCTGTTGGGGTGTGTTGTACCGCTACATTTCTAGTGGTAAGTGCGATTGGGTTTTTACTTAATTCACAAATCACGGGACCTGGTTATGCTGCGGGCAAGGAAATCAAAGTTATTCCTGATAATTTACCTTCGCTGGCAGTGCCAGTAGTACGTCGATTGAATTAGGAGTTCTACAGTGTGGAGTCGGGTTATATTTTGGTGTTTGTTTGTGCTGTGGATTTTGGATATCCTGCAACCTGGATATATGAGATTTTACGATGCAAGGAGTGTTTTTATCAAAGTTGCAGCAGTTGTGATGAAGTCTAGTGTTGCAAACAGCCCTAAAGCAAATGCCAGTAAACCCACTCCTGCACAGACTCCTACGATTAATAACAATGAAGTAGATACAGCTTGTCAAGTACCGACAAATGATTTTGAGAGACTCGCGCGTATTCAAGGAATTGGGTGTAAAGAACAAATGCGTTAGTTAATGCGAATAATTTTTGAAATTGGCGAAAGTAGTAAGCAACATCAAGCTTGTATTAATCAGCCTAATGCTAATAATGTAGTTTCTTTTAATGCCAGTGATTGGAGATATGCGATTGCGTCTTTGATTTTAGTTGTGCTGATGGTATCTCCAGTATCTGGTTGGCTTGATTCATTAGCAGTAGTACAGCAACTTCAATCAACGGTTGGCACGTTATCGAAGAAAGGCGCCTCATCTGAGGTAGCTCTGCGAGTGTTAAATCGTGCGCGCGCGTGGGTAGGGCGTAACTTCAAACCAGGCGAGACTGAGCGATGTGCTGATTTTGTACGTAACATTCTTGCCGAAGCGCAAGTTGAAGGTGTGGGAGTTACAAATAAACCTTGGGATGCAGGCAAACAATCAAATAATGGCGAATTGATGGCGCGCTCGTTCTTCGGCAGTGATATTGGTAAGGTGATGACTGACCAAAATCAATTCTTGCCTGGTGATCTGATTGGTTTGACTAATACTTACGGCAGCTTTCCTAGTGGAGCAATTACTCACGTCGGTATTTATGTGGGTAACGGCGAGTTCATTGATAGAAGTACTCGTTCCGAACCTGTAAGGCAAAGAAATATTCGACGTTCTTTTCCTAATTCGCGCGTTATTGCAGTTCGACCGCATGTTTATTGAGTTGAAATTTATCTATGAAGAAGTTGATTTTTGGGTCTTTGTTAATTGTTGAGTTTTTAGTACTATCAACTCCTGTTTTTGCTGCACCTGAAATATCAAGCACTCAAAAAGAATTTGAGCGTGTAGTGAATAAAGTTGATTTTACATCGAGTGATGCATCGAACATCAAGAATGGTGTGATACGTCTTTTTAATTCCCAGGACAAGAAATTAGTTAATTCTATTAACTTACAAACGATTCGTAATTTGGCTTCTAGCGCTTGCTACAATAATCAATCCTTTGGGTTTTATGCGTCTAAAGGCGAATTGCAACTTGAAAAAGGACAAACATATGCAAGTAGGTGGGCATATTTAGTAACTAGTCAAGAATTGAGTAATCCTTATCCAGCTAAATATCGTCCTGCTTTGCCAGCAATTTACAACTACGTCGTAGCTAACTACAGTAAATGCGTTTATAGTTCTAATCCTTGAGGATAAATAATGCTACATCGAATTAAACTTAAACTGCATCCAACTGCAATTTCAATTGGTAGTGTCGTTGTTTTAGCCTTATGTGGTTTCAACAACCAAGCACTTTCTGTGATTGGTAATACGAAGAATGAAACAACTGTTACTAACTATTCGCCTCGAATGGCTGCATTTCTTGCTACTATCAGATGGGCAGAAACAGGTATTAGCGAATATTCGAGTTATCGTAAATTAGTGTTTGACGGCACTTTTAACGATTTCTCTACCCATCCGAAGATTAAACAGTGCGCGCGGGTATCTGGGAGAAATGTATGTTCAACTGCTGCTGGTGCCTACCAAATGTTGGATATATCGTGGAATGATTTGCAACCTGATTTGGGGTTAAAAGATTTTTCTCCACCCTCGCAAGATAAAATGGCAATTGAATATATTCGCCGTAACAAAGCTATAGATGATGTAGAATCAGGTAACGTTGAAATGGCATTTTGCAAAGTAGGAAAGGTATGGGCTAGCCTAATTTGTAATGATTACAATCAAAATCCAAAGACTATTGAAGAATTAACAAAATACTATAACACTCAACTTGCACTTTTTAATAAAAGTAAGGAAATTTGATGTATTTACCGACTCTTGAATCAAATATTACAAGTAAGCCTAGCCCGCTGCTTACAGTGGTATTAGATGCCAAGCAGCAGGGTTATGATAATCAGCAAATAATACAATCAGCGCAACGCGCCGCTGAGTATAATGGTGATTATGCTGGATACCAGTTTGTTTTAGCGACGATTAATCAAATTGAATTTTTAGAAAAGCTGAACCGCCCAACAATTGCATATAGCCGTGAGTTTTTATTTAATGCCATTTACCAGTCTGTATTATCTGGTATGGGCGATGCTGATATTATCAGGGTATGCGGTGAGTATTGTAATTTAGATGATTCTGCATTTTGCCAGCTAGCACTTGAGTATATTTTGATTAACCGCATTCCATCCGATAGCGAACAGGCTAATTTTTTGCGGATTGTTGATTCCAAAATTAACCAAGGACTTGAGGCAGTATGCGAACTGTTCGTGGGGTTGAAGAATATTTGCCTTACCAACTTGCTTTGTAACGTGTTGGACAATCATATTTATCGGTTATACGTAGAATCAAAGCCTGCTGAGTATTTTTTGGATTTAAGTAAGAAAATAGCCTCAACTTGGGTGCAGGATAGATTAAAGCGTGTTGCGAGTCTGATTGCTAAAGAAACCTGCAAGGAGTTAGATTTTGATGTTATTGCGGGTGTTACTCCAACTTCGGCGCCAAAATCGTTAGAAGCATCTGATGCTGTTGATGAAATTATCAAGTCCTCACAGTTGGATTTGAATGAAGCTGGCGAGCTAGTTGTTAGCGTGCTAAAGGATTTTAAGATAGAGACTGAGTTTGTTGGCGCCTTCAATGGTCCTACATTTACTCGGATTGAATTAAAGCTGGCGCGCGGTACTAAATTTAGTAGTGTTGCCAACTTTGGTGATGACTTGGTGCAGCAACTGGGAATGGAACTGGGTATTAAAGTTCCGCCAATGGTGAGTTCGGTATGTGGGCGTACTGCAATTGATATTCCCAGGATTGACAGGGAGATTGCTTATTTCCGTGACTACGTTAATTTTAATGACGATATTGACGTAAACCGCATTTGCATTCCTGGTGGTGTGGATGTCAACGGTAACTTTCATTGGATAAATCTTTGTGACGATAATATTACCCATCTAATTGGTTCAGGGCGTACTCGTAGTGGCAAGTCGCAGTTTTTGAAGGGAGGTGTATTATATTTAGCGCGCAAATACCCGCCATCGGTTGTGCGATTAGCACTATCCGATGTGAAGCGGGTAACATTGGGTAAATTCAAGAACCTGCCACATTTGATTGCGCCTGTTTGTAAAGATGCCAAGAGTACAGCTGATATGTTGGAATTTTTGGTAGCAGAAATGGAGTTGCGCTACCAAGAGTTTGATGCTCATGAAGATGATGGTATTGAAAATATTGCCCAATACAACCGTTTTTATCTTGGGCGCCAGGTGATGCCACGTGTAATTTGTTGGGTTGATGAGGCGCCGGAAATGTTAGCTGATGAAGTTTATCAACAACGGGCTGAAGCAGCTTTATCAACATTATTAAGGAAAGCTGGCGCCGCTGGTATTCATCTGCTCGTATATTCGCAGCGTCCTGATCGAGATGCAATTAAACCACAGATACGGTCTAACTTTCCCTGCAAAACAGCATTTGCAGCCGCACGACCCGAAGACAGTTATATAGCTTTGGCAGATGATAAGGATAGGCGTGCGTACCATTTGCTTGGTCGTGGTGATTTTATTTTGCGTACAAACGAATTTGATGAGCGCTTGCAAGCTTTATACTTGGCAGATGATGAGGATATAGAGTATTTCCGTTGCTTACTCTCTGAGGCAATAAATCAACATGACCCGTATGTAGCATGGGAATCAGGGTTAACATTCAATGATTTTGTCCAGCAATTATATTTAAACAAAGGGTTAGTAGACCCAAATGCTGTTGATAGAATTGTTACTAACAAGGAAATAAAAACACAGCAGACTAAAAATAAACAAACAGATAATGCTGACTTGTATCAGCATGGAAAAAAAGTCGAATTCCGAGCTAACTATGATTTTAACGTTGAATTTGATGCCCAGATTAAGAATCAGATTTTAGGGCTGCATCGTCGTGGGTATAGCGTTGAAGAAATAGTTAAGGAGATATTTGGAGATTCATCTGGAGGTCGAAATAGTGATAGAAAATTTACAAAACTCAAAAATGCTGTTGAACGCTATATTCATTCTTTAAACGAAGGAGATAATTTATGATTTACACGTTGACTATGGAATTGCCTCCAACATTAAATGAGATTATCGATGCCGCACGCGAAGGTTGGCAGAAAAGCGCTACTATGAAAAAACAGTGGACTAATAAAATAACTGCGTTTGTGGCTGAATGTGATATTAAGTTTTTGGGTCAAGTTTGGCTGGAATTTCATTGGTATCTTACTAATTTCGGAAGAGATGCTGATAATGTTGCTGCCGCAGGCAAATTTATAATGGATGGTATAGCTAACGCTAATGCCATTCGTAACGATAATTTAACAATCATTCAATCTCCAGTAATTCATTACTATCATCGCAGTAGTCAAGATAATGGCGTAATTTTAAGAATATCCGAATCACCAGATTTTTTGCTGGATAATATTCTTAGTGTTAATAATTACTCGTACTTCGCGCTGCGAGAGTGCCAACAAAAAATTAGTAAATTTATATATAATGAAAATGATTAATATGGTAAAAAAGAGGTATTGATTATGCTACGCTTCAAAGATTATAATCAGTTAATTGAAAACATAAATTCAGGTAAAAACATTAATTTATGGGGTAAAAAGGCTATTGGTAAAACTTTTACTGTTAAGACTTGCTTGCTTAAGGATATTAGTTTTGAATCGGTTTATCTCAATTTAGATTATCCTTTCAGCATAAATAACCTTTTCCAGGTTATTCCCATTGGCTTTGGCTTGTATTACCAGCAAGATTGGTGTGAAATTGTTACTCAATTAACAAATGATTTTAACAAACTATTAGTAATAGATGCTTTTGACAGATTGCACTGTGTAAGTGAGGCTTTTGAAGAAGATTTATTTCGTTTGCAGCAGCTAGCCAAATTAGAAAAATTGTCTGTGCTGTTGGTATCTCGAATGCCCTTGAAGTATTTCCACTTTTCAAGTTTTACTGATTATTTTGAGGAATTTGAGATAAATGAGGCTAATACTTGGCAGATAGGTCGATAAAGTTCTGCTTTCTGAAATAAATGCTGCCTTATACGGGTGATATTCCAGGTGGGGAATTGTTACTACTTGTAACAAAGTAAGACTCGGTTCTTACTATCACCATTGGGGATGAAGCAGTTAGCGATACTGAAAATTAATTAGTACGGGGCTATTTGACGGTTTTGGAAGATTTAACAGAGTAAAGTATTGATTAATTGTTTCTCCTCAAATCCCAATTAAAAAGCTGCCAGGGCGAGAGTAATTTTTTGTTCTTGTAACCTGCAATTGAGAGGGATAGACGATGTTAAAGAAATTTTGTGGTCAAGCATTTGAGGCGGTTAATGTAGCACTGGGATTCATTTCTCTAACTGCAATTGCTATTGGCGCCGTATCTACTTTTTCAGGTTTAGGACTTCGCTTAATCGCAAAAGGGGGAGTCTCCATCCTTCCAGAAGAGCGTACAGAAAGCCTAACTAATCTTGGTATGGGTCTTTGCATGTGTGGTGGAGTTGGATTTGCTGGTGCGGTTGTGGCAGCCGCTGGCGCCGCAAGCCTTTTAGATGCAGTTGATAAGGTGCAGGAGGAGGAATCTCAAACTTCTGATAATAACCGTGTGGTATTTAAGGCGAGTAACAGCGTACAACAAGAGTCAAGTGATTCGTTGTACCTGTACCAAGTGATGCGAATCGAAGGTCACCGCGCGCTCAATGGTAAGCTAATTGTAGGAAGAATTGAAGATGAACCAACCCGAAAAGTCGTTATTTACGATATGTTAGGCTCTTATGTTGATAGCTTGATGGAAATATTTGACGCTGATTGTGATGAACTGGAGCTAGTAGGAAAAGCATTTTCTTCAATCCTTCCAAATCCGTGGGATGCAGTTCGTGATTTTATTGATTACCATCGTCCTCAACTAGGAAAAAAAGACTGGCTGGGAAATTGCATTGAAAAATGTATTGGGTGTCGTAATTTTCACGGCGAAAATGCTATCGTATGTGGCTACTATGTATACGGATGGCAAGAAAATTGTGCTTGCCCTGATTGGCAACCTTTTCAAAACAAACAGCGAATTTGTTTTCTATACGAGCGAGAAGAAGTTATCGAGCGTTTAAATCAGGATATTGAACCGAATAAGGCGGTAATCCAAAAAAACGATGATGGCACTTTGACATTGTGGGACAACCATACATTACGTAGATTTCACTTTACGTGGTCAGGAATTCTTCTAGATGATTCAGATAGACTTTTGGAATTGGGTACACATGCCCGTTTGCTTTCTTACTGCCAATACTTTGCAGTGCGTGCTGTAGTTGAGTTTGATTACTCTACTAAAATTGATGAGTTTGTTAAACAATTGAAGGGTATTGCTACTATTGAAATCGAAGATGAGGGTATTAATATTCGGACTAACTATTGTCCCCATTTTAATATTAATATCACTCGTACTTATCGCTTCCGTTTCGATGGTATCCCATTGTATCCTTACGAATCAATTGTTCCTGTAGAGTTAAAGCACAATTACAACCTTGTTACTTTTATTGAGTGGTTGAAGGCTAATAAATCTAAAATCAGAAGATGAATCACCATTTAACTCAAGGCGCCTGCTACAAATACCCAAAGTGATATATCAAAGTTTATTTCTTTGAAATCCAGAATGAATTTCTTGTAAGGAGCGTCTATCTGGTGCTAGGAAAGTAACGTCAATATTTTCTTCTTTTTTGTTGGTGATGTGTAAGTAATTCTCAGCACGGGGGGTTTATCCCCCTACTACTGGGTAATTACTTTACCGTTACCCATCAATAATTTGGAGAAACATCATGTTTGATTTATTTGATTGTTCAGATGAGTGAAACATCTGCTACTGTAGCAGCATTAAATGATTTCCTATTTCCGGTTTTACTGTTTGTGGTTATTTTCTGGTTTTTGTGTGAGATTTTCTTAGATGTTGAAACTCAATCATCCTTGAGAGTTTCCCAGGCGCCTACGGTGCTAGACTCACCTTTGATGGATGAGCAGTTTGCCCTTGATGGTAACTCAACTAATAATAATAATACTGCTCACAAAGCTGGAGATGACTTAATCCTCGAAAACTTGCTTGCCAACATGGCTGCAACAATTGATGAGCATAAAACCAAAAAATCTGAATCATTCGATGTTGATACTGAACGTCAAAACTTAAAAGCGTTAGGCGCCCATAAACTTCGAGATTTTTGCCGAGACAGTAAAATCAAGGGATATGCGGCTGCATATAATCAACGTGGACTAGATGGACTGCTAGAGTTTTTATTAGCACAACAAATTTATGCTCATCAAATTGGGCAATAGTTCAAGCATGTAGAGACGTTAGTTTAGTAGAACGTTAACGAAAAACCCTGGCGCTCTCATTGGGATTAGCCGCTACTATATCTTTTTGCAATTAATACATATATACCATAAATTTATGCCCAAAATAGTACAGTCCGTTGAAACGCTTACTGCTGGCTTGTTATGGACAACAGTCTTCAGCACGGTAATCAACAGTTCAGTTGTTAAGATTTGTAAATATTTCTAATTTATTGGCATTTACTGACAATCGATGTTAAAACGTTACAAGAGGTTACTCAGTCTATAAATCTGTCGTGTAGCGGTTTAATGTTTGAGCGGTAGTCATTACTCCTTTATGAGGTCATTCATAAATGGAAGTATCTCAAATATTAAAGTGTCGCTTTTTACATGTAGACAATTTTTCACTTAGTAACTCTTAAAACAAGCTTTTAGCAAATAGAACTTTTTCACTTGAGGTAATACCGAAACTTTTACCTCAAGTCAAACAGGCGTGAACTTGAATCAAATTAAGTGGCTATTACTTACATCTCAGTATGAGTTCTTCAATTTTGTTGTCGTCTTCCAAAAGACGACCAATTGTTCTTGGTGACATCTCTGGTAAACCCCTCGCAGGAGTAGCTTCAGCTACAGGTTTGTTGTGCTGGTGCTTGGATTTATATAGCTTCCGCTCTTTATGTCCTAACGCTCTCCTGTCAATAATGCTAAATGGCATTTTCTACCTCTTGCATTTTGACTTGTGCCAAAATATTTGGTGCAATATTGGTTACATATTCGCTATTTGTTCTTGTTCATATTTTTTTAAGAATCGAGTTACTGTACTGATAGAGAACTCCATTCCTTCCTTTCTTGCCATTTCTACTATTGCTTGTGACCTTGCGTGTCGCGGAATTTCTGGATTAAGGCGCCGATTGAATTGCAAGACGTTGCTCATCCTTGATTGTAAGGTAGCATCATTTTTCTTGCGGCCACTATTTCTGCTACAAATTTCATTTATGCGGTCGCTACCCGTTAACTTACTTTCAAACCACTCTTTCTTTATTCGGCTTACCTGTGCCTGTGACTTTTTACAATTCTTTACAGCATCGACATATCTCATTTCGCTAAGACATAACAATATAGTCGCTCTATCTCTTACCGACTGACTGGTGTGAAGGCGTGCGATATTCGTTAAATGAAGCTTCTCTTCCGAACTTAAAACGATTGCAGCCTTATTCCTCGCTGCTATTGCCGCCATCTCTATCACCTCTATAAATATTATTTTACAAACCCAACAATTTTTTTGACAAATTTAATGATGTCTAATATACTTATGTGTGTATCACTAATCATACAAAAAACCCTCGTGTTTGACAAGGGTTTTTCGTAAGGTAGCTGAACTACTGACATTCACCTACCTAAATACATCATCAAATTGTTGTTGTCCCTCACATGCATAAAAACTGGATTGATCAAACAATCGAGTTTTCAGATTGATAAAACTTTGTATTTATCAATCACAAGGCAATATGCCTTTTTTACACGTAATCAACACAATCGTAGTATATCATGAATAATCCTAGTAGTGTGTATCTATCTCCAGATAGATGTGTAAAAATCCAAAACTTCACTCTTGAGATAGCTATTTCTTCCGCGATAGGTTATCCTATCCGGTCAATATTAAAAGATATTAAGAAAATTCTAATATTCGAGCAACCTGCTGTTTGAGCGAATTGCGCTGTAATTTAGTATTCCGCTTCAGTTTGTATACAAACAATCCAGGGTAACGTATGAACACAAATTATACAGAAATAAAGCGCTTCAATTCAAGTGATTTAGTCTTACACACTGAGCTTATACGTATATATGGTGACATTGAAGAAAGACTTGATTTGCAATCAGATATTGAAGCAAACGGCATTATGGTGCCATTAGTTGTATCAACACGTACATCAATAAACACAATTGTCTCTGGCGGGCGCCGATTGCGTGCAGCAATTGCCCTTGGTATCGAATCAGTACCAGTAATTTGCTATCAATTCTCAAGTGAAGAAGCGGAAAAACACTTCATATTATCCGCTAACCGCAACCGACCCAAGACCAAATACCAACGACTCATCGAAGGTAGGGAATGGGAATTACTTGAAAAACAAGCAGCGGCACTAAGGCGCCAATCTGGACTTGAGCAACGCTGGAAGAATAAAGATGTCGGTATAGATGATGATAATCATGAGTATTATCCAGTAATACTTTTGTCAGATTATCGGTGTGCGTCACGTGACGCACACCAATCAAATAAAAGAAAGCGCGCGACCGATAAAGTAGGTGAGCGAATTGGTATGTCAGCATCAACATATGAAAGAGCCAAACCCATTATTGATAAATGTGAAAAATTACGTCATTTGGGTAAGGAAGCTGAGGCATCCGCACTTGAAGCTTATCTGGAATTGGAAGGAATTAACCCAGTCGCGAATCTATTAAAGGCGCCTAACTGTGACGAGGTGTTGAATTTAATCGGCAGTGGTGAAGCAAAAACTATCAAAGAGGCACATACAAAAGTGAGTCGTATCCAGAAAGTGAGTGCAGTAGTGGAGGGAGCGGTATTCTTCTTCCCCGACAAGATGTTGAGGAAACCGACCTACTACCATTCGGGTCGCGTAGTGAAGATTGCCAACACCATTGCCACCGTATGCTTCCGCGATAGCGTTGACGAGGACTTGCATGAACATCAATACAAATGTGATGAGTTATTAAGTTTGACGAACGAGGATGACACATCACTTCATAAAAGTTTGCGTGACCGAATCAATCAATTGTTAGTTAATCCTTGTGCGACACCAACTGATAGATATGTATTGAATCGATTATTAGGCACTGTAGTTTGTACCCATGACGAAGTTGATTGGGTGGAATTCATTGAGTGGCGTATTGCAGGAGCAAGCAAGAAGCTGGAGGTAATGGCATGAAATTCTTACGCACGTCACGCCATAATGATTGTCCTATTTGTGGTACACATGAATCAAAGTGTGGAGCGCCATATGATAATCCCTTAGTTCGTTTTTGTATGAATCTCCATGAAGCCATCAATGCTCCCGCAGGATGGAAATATGTGGGAGAAACTCGTGGTGGTCAATGGAGTATATTCGTCCCTGACAACGGAAAGGAATACACCGAAGAAGAACGCAAAGCATTTAAAGAACTCAAGAGTGAGGAAGAATTAAAACGGCGCCAACGACACATCGAATCATTAAGTGAAGCCGAACGTCATCGACAACATGAAAAATTATTTGGTCAATTACCCCTTAATGAAAAACATCGCGAAGACTTAAAGCGTCGGGGACTGACTGACGAATTGATTAAAGCAGGTTACTTCCGCAGTATTGATAAATTTCAAGAACTGGACTTTGAGGTATCGCACAACTTAGCAGGTGTAAGCATTACTGGTAGAAGCTTGACCAATCACATTACTGGGTATACTGTCCCAGTATGGAATGAACACTTCCAAATTGTTGGCTACCAAATACGTAATGATAATACTGATAAAGGCGCCAAGTACTTATGGGCAACGAGTAATACTAACAAGCGTCGCAATAAAGCCGCATCCTCCCACCTTCAAAATGGTGAATTACCCCTCACGTTCTGCGTACCCACTTGGTTCAGCAGTAATAATGGTGACGTTGAAAATTTAAGTAAAAACTCAAATGGAAGTGCAAAACCATTACAAAATAAGACTTTCTCTCCTGAAATTTACCCAAGTGTTAACGCAGTTTGCCCGAAGGGCGCTAAAACACTAGCCGAGTTTATTAACATATCAGAGGGGATGTTGAAGGCGTTTATAATAGCTCAACTACGTCAATTGCTAGTAATAGGCGCCTCTGGTGGTAATTTCCTAGCAAGCACTGAAACATTAAAACGTTATCTTGATGCAGCGAGTTGCTTATTGAATGGTACGAAGAATGTAGTATTGTGGGCGGATGCAGGCGCCATTGCCAACAAACAAGTAATGCGTCAATACCGTAATACATATTATTTATTGAAAAAATGGGGATATACATTACAAGTCGCATGGTGGGGACAAATTGATAAAAACTGCCTTGATGGTGATGAATACCTGGGTGATTATGAATTAATCACATGGCAAGAGTTTGAGAGTATGTCACGTCACCCCAACCGCTTTTGGGATGATGTCAAAAAAGAAATTGCTCGCATCAAACGTTGCCTGCGTCGTGAAACACCCACACCACAATTTACTCCCGAACTGAGTACACAAAAAACATTACCCTTCGGGTGCGGCAGTTCCGCGCACGGAAACCGTGACGCGCAGACTGCCTTACAATATGTACCTGGTTTCTTACCTGGGTACGGTGAATATGTTGAGATGGGTTGCCCTAAAATCATATATAAAAATGATGAGCGCGCGACAATATGGAAAGAAGCAGTACTTAAGGGATGGTCGCATATACTGGATAAATCGGCGCCTGGTTTAGGCAAGTCGCACACTGTTGGTAGTATGACTGCTGACTATATGGGCATAGAGAAATTGATGTATCTTGCCTCTGACCACCGCAACCCAACTACTATTACAATTGAACAGAACTATTTTGATGTATTCCCCCGTCATGGCGGGTTAGATAAAGACCCAACAAGACTAACACCTGGTAACAAGCCATTCCTTATTCATAATGATGGTAAAAGTAATGGCAGAGATGCTATCACTGGTAATTGTGTGCGTCATCATATATTTGCTGCCACTCGTAAAAAGAATCTCAATCTTGAGTCTAGTGATAATATAATATGCCAGGGATGTAATTTATACAATTTATGTCAACACAGCACAGGTGATTTATTCGGTTATTTATCCCAAAGAGCAGAAGCACTAAAACACCCACAAGTTAGATTACACCCAGATAGCACCCCTTTGCCGAGTAATTTTGATTACGAAAATATAGGTGTTTTTTGGGATGAAGCTTCAACATTAATACGTAGTAAGAAAAATATTGAGGTAAGAAAAAGTGATATTTATGAATCACTAGGACACGTACTGGCTGCTGCTGAAGAAGCAAAATTATCAGGGTATAAATTTAGTGTCAATGATTCAACATCTTGCATAGTGAGTTTGTCTCACGTACTGCTTACATTATTTGGAATGTCTGACTCAGAATTGGGTAGGTATGGTCTAGATGATAATGATATTCGTTTGTTATTAGGTGTGGCGCCTTCTGAAACCTGTAACGTGATAGCGGATTTGATTGATAATCCACCTAATTTAGACTTCCTAGCCCAATTATCAGACAGGATTGATACATCTAAATTATCGAATTCAGAGAAAAGGGGTGCGGTTAAATTTAATAAATTATTGAATGGTACACATAATAATGAAGCGCGCGAGAAATTAGAATCATTACCACTAAATTGGTTGATACCATTTTTGGAGGTGTGGGCAGGATATGTACCAGGATATTTTATTTTTAATAAGGGTGTACTAACAATTCATGAATTTGACGGGCGCCATCGTGAGGTAGCACGCACGGCAGCATTTAATATTTATCTTGACGGCACAATGCCAGTCGAAAATCTACGCTTAAAATTGGGCGTAGAAAAAGGACATATATTAGTACTGGAAACAGAAACACCAGATTACTCAAATTTAGAGATAGTACATATTCCCGACATGGGAGTATTAGGTCGAGACCGTAGGGAAACGCAACAAACCAGGGTCGATGCACTCAGAGACGCGATAGTCAAACTTGAGCAAGAAAAATCAAACAATTCAAATGTTTTGGTTGGTTGCATTGAGCGTAAGGCATTTGCTCATGAAGGAGATGGGTATCATTTCCGAGATAGTAGGGGTGTCAACAGGTTTAGTGATGTTAGTGCTTTGATAGGGATTGGGGCGCCTTATGCTAATATAGGGGAAATGAAGGCAGAATACTCACTATTGATGAAAGATGAGTATATACGCAAAAGGAATAAATCGAATCATAATACTAAAATATTATTCAATTTAATATGTCATATGCCTACTGCTGGTGTAGTCTCATTGATTAAGCCATTACAGGAATACACTCAACAAGATTATATTGATGGGTTGGTTGATGCCGAGGTATTACAGGAAATTGGAAGACTGCGTTCGCACCTGAGATTGAATGAGTCACTAACATACTATTTTGTGGGTGAATATGACTTGTTACCAATTGTGGCTCAATTGCCTGGTGTGAAGTATGGTGTGACTAATGCTGCTGAATTGTCACCTATGAGTGCAGGTGGTGAGCAGAGGACAATGTTAATGGTGATGAACGCTATTGGTAATCTGGTCGCACGTGGTATTTTTTCTCCCAGGCAAAGGGAGGTTGAAGCAGAGCTTGAGGCGCATTCATATATTGGTAAGGTAAAACAAGAGCGCATCTCTCAATTGATGAAGCACTTCGGTGGATGGCGTGCTGCGGTCAAACTGATTAGGAATACACTCGCTGCTGTAGGTAAAGATAGTCCAACCACAGCTAATTCATTCGATGATGAACAATGGATTATACGAACGTACTTGCCGCTAATAGCCGAAACTGCAATTACCGACCCAGTTACAGCTGCTTATGAATTAGTAAGCATTGCTGTGGCACACGGGTGGGAAAACCTTCGTAAATGCGTTAGTCAAATTGAGTATGGGTTACAGCAACAGTTTGTTGAGTTAATACTGCAATTGTATGCATTAGTTGACACTGAGAGTATTGAAGAATTGTTAGTAGATGGTGGGTAGTGTAGGCGCCCATACCGAATGGCACTAAGAAAACCCTAAAAGGAGGCTGACGCGGGGACACCATCGACTTTAGGGAAACTCGGATTTGTCTCGGAGCGTCTCAAGCTCAAAATCTCCGCGTCTGGGCGTCTCCGCGTCCCCGTGTCGTATGGGTTTTACGATATCTTAGTGCCATTCGCGCCAATACCTCACCATAAAATATATGAAATCATGCTTACCATGAGTAAGTGTACTTTGTTGTGTCAAGTTTTGCGTATAGTATGACTTACGATGCATCTATGAAGCAAATTGCAAGCCTATGATTATTCAATACTCATAATTGTGATTATTTTAAAGTAATGTTTATTAAATGCGTTTAGAACTTGATTTTTTTAATAACAAACAATTGGTAAATTAAATTATATTTAAATAACTGTTGGTTAAGGATTAAACCTTTCCAATCCCATTTTGCATGGAAGTTAAAAGTTTTGTGCAGAAACTTTTAATAAAGAGGGTAGATATCAATACTGCAAGGTATAGCAAAAAATACGAAAATTCGTAGGTTAGGTTGAGGAACAGAATCCAATGTTTATAAGGCTTTGTTGGGTTTTCCCTTCTGGATAATGGAGCCAATCAACAATTATCCAAAATCTACACAGTATTGGGGTAGATATTTAAAAGATGTTTCCCACTTGCAGTTTTGGATTAGATTATGCGTATCATTTGTAGATATCTATTATGGAATACCTATTTAAATAATTATCATGAAACATTATATTTATAACCAATAGTATTTTTTAAAATTAGCTAGAAATAAATTAAATAAAAATATTAAATTTGTAATTTAAAATATAAATACAAATTTAATTTATTTGCAATTTATTATTTATAAATAAAATTATTCGCTAGTCTTGTTAGCTGCCAATTGTGATGTTTTTTAGAAAGCGTAAAGATGTTAGTGAGGTTAAGATTTTTGTTAAGTTATACATCTATAAAGTTTTAAATAATTTATTTTTAATACAAAAGTTTGAAAAGAGATGCAATATAAGTTTGTTTTCAAGATTGAGCTTCAGTGGAGATACTGAGATTAGTTTTAACAAGCTATTTGCTGCTATGTCTAATGTTCAACATTTATATTCCTATAAACGCCAAATTTAAGTCGAAGCAGATAAGACTGCTCGATGTTGATACAGGATTAGAGTTTGTTGCTATTGACATATTCAAATTGGTATCAACCTTGCCATTAGAGGTTTTGGAGCCTTTGATTAAAAAACTTCCAGATAAATTCAAACGTAGTCGATTTATTCAGTTAGTTGAGGTAGTAGAGGTTGATACACTTTGCTGGTTGGGCTTAAAGTATGTATTTTCTCAATATAACTATCAGCAACAGACTTCTTTTATTCGATGGTTACGTAAAGATGTTAAAGTCTTTGCTGACTCTGGTCAAAATATTGCTGCGCTTTTAGAGTCTTCTCAGTCACAGCTTGCGGCGCCAAAAAGGTCTAGTATTTCTAGGACTAATAAATCTAACTTGATAGTTCCACACTTTGATAAACTTAATTGGTTCAATAAAGTAACCATACCTCAGCTTGATACATTGGCTTTAATGCATCAGAATGATTGCTTTAGATTGTCGGGTATTCCACCTTCTTTAGTACCTACGATTGATGCAAATCGGATAAGTTCTGATTCTGAGTTGAATAGCGTTTATCTTAGTTTGCTTTATAAGAAAGTTGATATTCCTATATTAGAAGAAACTAGCTTAAATTTATCTCAACAGCTTTTATCTACACTTTATCTTAACTGCGCTCAAGCCGTATTAAATAATCAAGATATATCTTATGTTAACCTTTATTCAACCTTTGTTAGCAATTCGCACAATTTGCTTTTAGCTCAAGAGCTAGATTTAGCAATTATTTTTCACTATACAAGAAACTTTTTTCCTTTCCCTTTGATTCGTGTATTGGAAGGAAGTATTTTTTTACAGGCTTTGTACGGTTGTAATTCTTGTCAAATTATAACATCTCGTTTAGCGCTGGCATTAAAGTTTGCTTACCTTAACTGGTTGTCAACTTTAATAGATAATTTCTCTTTCAAGGTTTCTTAATTATGGCTCGTAATAATCATAACAGGAATAAAAATATGGCGCCTGATAACCAACAAAATAATGATCAAGAACAAGATAATAATAAGCTTAAAAGGCTGGTAATTGTAACAGGTGATAAGGGTGGTGTTGGCAAGAGTACATTTGCTAGAGGTTTACTACAACTTTATATTGATAAAAACCTTTGGTGTTTGGGTTATGATGCAGACCAACGTAATAACCAACTCTATCGTCATTATAGTAAATATCCTGGTTTAGTTCGCTTTCTTGACGTTTTTGAGCGGGGAAAAACTGACAAGTTGTTAAATGACCTCGAAGCAGATTATTATCCACTTGTTTTAATTGATATGCCTGCTCAATCTGGAGGGGTTTTCGAGAAGTTTGTTAAGGAATTAAGTGTGTTCGATATGCTCGCTTCGGAGCTTGGCTACAGAGTTACTATGGTTTCGGTTATTAATCGACTGCGTGACTCTGTAAATATTTTGAATGCTTTATATGAGAGATGTTCTCAAGATAAAGTTGACTATGTAGTTGTGAAAAATCTATTCTTTGGCGACGAAGATAAGTTTGGGCGTTACAATAACTCTTCTATTCGTAAAACTTTGTTAGATAAAGGTTTGATAGAACTATCGATGCCTGATTTAATGGATGATAGTTATGATTTTATCGATTATAATAATCTAACTTTTAAACAAGCTACATTGAAAGAGATTGGCGCGCAAATAGCTACTAGGGCAAGGGTTAAGTCATGGTTAGATGATTTTGAACAAAGAATACAACCTGCTCACGATTTATTAGGATTTAATTGTGAGCAATTACCTGATGGTGCCTGTCATGTTCTTAAAGATGAGCCTGACGTAAAAGATAAAGAGCAAGTCTCAGATGCAGCATAACATATAATTGAAATCATGTTCAGAAAACGCTTTGTAATTACAGTTGGCGATTCACGGGTAGGTAAATCTACAATTTCTAGGTTGTTGCTGGAATTATACAATAGGCATGAATTAAATGTTCGTGCTTATTATCATGGACAGCGACCAGGTGATTTATCAAACAAGCTCTCAGCTTACGAACAATTGGGTTTTAGTATTAAACACTTGGGTTTTAATCGTGGCGACTCTGATATTTTGTTGAACGAATTGGAAATGTTTTCTGAAATAGACTTAGTGCTTACTGATATGCCAGGTCAGAACCTTTTAGATTTTTTTCGATTTGAGAATGAGGTATATTTTACCGAGAATCTAGAGTCTTTGGGTTATCGTCCGACTTTTATCCATCCTATCTCTAATCGTAGAGATTGTGTAAAATACTTACAATCACTTTACGAATTTTTTGGCAATCGTGTTGATTATATAGTAGTTAAAAACCAGTATTTTGGTGATTATTTTGATTTTTATGATAATAACGAGGTTCGACAAAACATTGAAAGTTTAAAAGGGGTAGAACTGATTTTGCCTTATATTGAGGATAATATCTATCAAGACATGGAAGATACAAACTTGCCTTACAGTTTAGCTGTAACGTCTGATTCAGATATTCAGTTATTGCACCGCTCGGTAACATATAACTGGATGGAAAACTTCTGCGATGTCGTTATGAATCATAGTGTTATTCCTTTGTATTTGGGTTTAAAGAGAGATAGAGCAGAACTACAACCACAAGAGTTACGATTTTAGTTTATATTATGGTTAATTCAACAAAACCCTTGGATAATAGCCCTGGTAAAGAAGATTTGGAGAAAGAAAAAGAGTTTATTGAGGAGTTGATAGTTAAGTCGGGAATGCGTCCATCCGACCCACTATTCAAGCTTTACGCTCATATTGGTACAACTCAGTACGCTATTGCTCAACTACCTGGCAAGCTTGATTCTGTTATATCTGGCTGGACGCTCTTGGTTGATAAGAAGCTCGATGAAGCTGCTGATGTAGCGATAGTCCAACAAAAAAGCGCAATAGCTAAAGCTGCTGAGGAGTTGGTGAAGTCTACCAATAAGTGTAAGAATACGGCGCCTGTTTTAAATTGGGACATTAGTAATATCAAGCTAGCGCAAGTTGGGCTAGCATTAGGCTGTGTTCTAGCTTTAGGCGCCGCTATAGGTGGTTTTACATTTAGTATGGCTGCTTCGTCCCAAGCTAGTGGAGCTAAACCTACTGCTACAAAATCTGAAGATGTCAAACTGTTAGAGTGGGCGAAATCTAAAGAAGGGCGTGACGCGCGCCTTCTTTATAATCGCAATGCTGGTATAATTCAAACCTGTCGCCAAGGGAAGAATCCAGGTGGTTGTATCATTGACGTAAGGTTTGAAAAGTAGTTTTGTTGTCAAGCAGCTAAAAATTCGCGACTGTTGTAGTGGGTTAATCCCAACTCTTTAGCTTGTTTGTGTACTTCGTCAGTTAAATCCTCACTCTTTAGTATGCCTAATCTTAGGGCTTCGCATACAGCTTTTCCTCTAGTAGGTTTGTGCTTGTTTTTGCCGTCTTCTTTAGGTCTATCAAGCTTGTTGATAATGCGGTGAGCGTGGGAACGTACAGTACTTACTTCTAGACAAAGTTTATTCGCCATCTCTTCATAAGTTAAACCTCTAGCAAGTAACTTCAGTACATCTAACTCACGCTTTGTAATGGCTTCTGTCGGTATCTCGCTGCTATCTTCCCACATAGCCTGTGCCATTATTGTATGAATGTTCGTATCAATCCATGATTCTCCTTTGTAAGTAGCTTTGATTGCATCGACAATTTTACTTTCTGTATTACTCTTGCTGAAAAAGGAAGTTGCCCCTTTCTTAAAAACTTCTTTTATCACCTTTTTGTCTTCTGCTCCAGTAACGACGATAATTTTAACTTTATTCAAATAGGCTTTGCGAATTTGCTCGACTACCTTTATTCCACATATATCAGGCAACCCTATATCTATAATTACTACATCTGGCAGTGTGTTTTTAATTATACTAAAAGCTTCTTTTCCTTGTCCGGTTTCACCACATACTTCAATACCTGAACTCTGTAGTACAGCTTTTAGTCCAAGCCTGAATATAACGTGATCTTCTACCAGAACAGTTTTGATAGTTTTCATACCCCAATTTGATTATTTAAACGTGATAATACTTATAACATTCCTTTAAATAAGCGGCTACAACTTGATGATATTTACATATAAACAGTTATTAGCTTGATGATTCTTTTACGTTTATAAAAAATTAAAGAAATATAGTAAATTTTAAAATTTTGATAAAGCCCTGTTGGTAATACTGTTTAGTATAATTTCTCTGGTGGATGGTTTCTTCGTGATGTTTTGATAAAAGCAGTACTATTTATCGAACTGCTGTGCTTTGTAAAATATTGGTAATTGGTAAAAGGAGTAATCGGGTTGTTACGAGTGTTGTTAAGAGCTTACAGCAGTCAGAATATTGGTTTGCTGTGAAGAAAGCAATGCCGGATGACTTAAAAGATATTGATTTGATACTGGATGTGACTTTGAAGTCAGATGTCACTGTTTGTAACGGTTTGCCAGTAATCAAAGTGGTGCAATCATGGCAGTCTGTAGAGTGTTCTGCTGATGATTTTTTGATGTATCCATTTTTTACTTGTGAGTTGCTTAAACGTATTGACTTATGTTTAAGGCGCCGACACCGAAGCAGCCATCTACGAAAGCTTCCTGAGTATCTGGAGATGATAGCGCATGACGTGTACCATCCTCTCAAGGCAGTTAACTTTGTTTTGGGGTTGACCAAGACGGGTAATTTTGGTGATAAGTTAGAGCAGATTAATTCTGCGATAGAAACTTCCTGTTCTACCATTGCTTCAACTTTGGGGGTGCTTGCCAACTTGAAAAGTCAGTTGAGCCAGCATCAGCATTCAGGCAAAGACGTAGAGTATCTTAATATTTCTACTGTCTTACGCTCAATTCACACTCAATTCTGTAATACTGCACTTGCCCAGAATATAAATTTTATTGTATTCGTTGACCCTGAAGCAGATGACGTGTGCCTGTATGCGAATGGTAATCATCTTTGGCGGATGCTTTGTAATTTGATTGTCAACGCTTTCAGGTACACTCCTCCTGGAGGTTTTGTTTCCATCAAGCTTGATAATCAAAACCGAGGTTTTCTGCGTTTGTCAGTTCAAGACAGTGGTATAGGTATGGCGCCTTCTCAGTTACAGCAGTTGAATCTTGTGGGGATACAACATTTTGGTACGACAATCCTTTCGCCATCAGATTATCCTTACTCCCAACATAGTTTATCTGCTGTAGGGGTCAGAATGGGCAAGACTACTATTACTGGCGCCAGTGTAATAACTGAGAAACATACTACAGACGTTCTTGCTCAGGGTGCTGGTTTGGGTTTACGTACAGTTAAGCAAGTTGCAGATTGTTACCAAGCTAGTGTTTATGTGTCTTCTCAGATAAGTGAAGGTACAACATTTAGCATAATCTTTAATTTGGAGGCTAATATTAAATGTTATTCTCAGTGTAAACACTTAATTGAGAATACCTTTTAAAATGGAAAAACCTCAAAAAAAAAGACGTGGTTGGATTTAGTGATTGACGGTATAGTCGATTTATCCAACAAATTTGATATATCTTGGTTATTTTGTATTTGCTTTAGCCTGCAATCAGTCATTCTTACTATAAGTTGTTTTGTAAGTAATTTTAGTCACTTTGATTACCTACGAATTATTTATTGTATGAGTATGGCATGGTTAACATTTCCCAACAGCAAGATACCGAGTAAGTTTATTTTCATTGTTTGTGGATTTTTACTCGGCATTTTTGTAGGACTATTTGACTGATGGCTAGTGGTCTATGTCATTAAATTTAATGACATAGACCACTTGTTACCCAAGCTCGTTGTCAGCAGATTTTTTATTATCTTGTTGTTGAGCTTGTTGAGTAGTGTGGCGGTTTTGTTCCTCAAATAGAAGTTTAAACCGCTCAAATTCAGCTAGAGTTATATTATTGACTATGATGCTATAATTAGGCTCATCACTACCTTTTAAGGCTATAAGCGCTTCCTTGTTTTCTGAGTCTGAATTTCTGTCGAGAGAGAGCGTGTTAGAATCTTCTTCTAGCTTAATGCCAACAGTATACTTCTCACCTTGGTAAACTACTGCTCCATTTTCAGGCTGACCTTTATTACTTAATAATTCTAACAGTTTGGGAATAATTAGTTGCTGTATCTCTGAGTTTTTGATAATACTAATTTCCTGGTTTTCAACTGTAGCTTCAGTCTTATTATTACTGTCATCGTTTTTCTTATCAATATTGGATGGTTGGCTTGCTGTTTCAGTAGTCTGCCCTTTAATTTGATTATTGTTGTTAGACTCAAAGCTTGTAATGATTATAGGCTCTACTCCTTCGATGGTAACTTGAGCTTGTGCAACTTTATCTTCATGTATTTGGCTAGCAATTTGAGCAAGCTGCTGTTCTGCTTGTTCTTTCTCTTCTGAAGATACAATTCCAATTTCTTGCGCCCGTTTTGCAATGCTCTCGTCTGTAATTCCTAATAGGTTTATCTTTTCTTGTAAGTTGGCAGCATACATAGCTTCAGTCATTTGCATAATAATTACCTTTTATTTATCTTTCTATGAGTTCACGTTTAACATTTTGAAGACCATTCTCAATACGGAAGTTCATAAACCTCAAGTCGTTTATGACTTCTTCAGTTAGGTTGTTAGCTTTAGTCTTACCATTTTTAATGAACAATAAAACTTTGTCATCTTTATCTTTAATAATATAAGTATTATCCTCTAGTCTAGCAGCAATCTGGTAACTCTTATAATTTTCAGTTTTAACAGACATTATACCGTTGATATCTGTTTTACCCAAAACTTTAACAATATTTTGGGCAAGCTTTGTTGTTTCGTTAATTTGCTGTAATTCTTTAATATCCTGTGACATAGCTTTGAACGCTTTCTCAAGATTATAGCTACTATCTTGAGTGTACTGATTAGTAACTTCTTGAATTCGGTTTAGGTACTTTTCAGTTCTTCCCAGCTTTTGGGCAGCTTCATACCAGTGTTGAAGGTTTTGAATAGTACTTTGCTTAATGGCGTCAAGGGTCAAATCTATTGAATCTTGTTTTCTACTAGATGGGTTTGATAGCGCTTGCTTAATTTCTGTATTTAGATTCTCATTATTATTTTGTGATATAGGTGTTTCTTGTTGAGAAGGTTTTTGGTTAGTATTCTCCAGTGCTTTTGTATACCCTTGGGTAAGCGCGCGGATGTAAGGTGATTCTAACCCCTTACCTTCCCAGAAGTTTGGTTTGCCACTAGATACAAGATAGGAGCATTGCTTTAACCATTCGGCGCCACCCTTTTCTGTAACAGCTTGCATAATTTGTGGGTACTGCTCAAATTTAGCTTGCTGAATTTCTGCCATAAGCTGAACTCTTGGTTCGTTTAATGGCAAACTTTCCTTGTAAGCGAAAAACGCTTGTTCGGCTGATAGGAAGGGTTGTCCCGCTGGTTTGGCTTCTGTGTAAGTTTCTGGTCCATAATTCCCGGCTGGCATTTCCTTGTTATCACGAAATGAAACAGGATAATCATTAGCTATAGCTCCGGCGCTTCGAGATTTGACTGTTGTGCTTGTAAGTACAGCTCCTAGAGGGTCAGGACTACGTGATGTTAGGTTAATACCGGGAGCAATCTCTTTGGTTGTAGTAACCTGCTTCGGTACTTGAGACGCATTGCTTGAAGGAGTAGATGTATCAATTAATTTCTCGATTGGAGTTGCAATTGTATACCCTTTGTTAGTTTGTTCTAGTTTATACCCCTTTTCCTTAAGGTATGATTGTACGAGTTGGTCAGTACCTTTGGCGCCACCAACAACAAAAGTACTTTGAGCTTCGATAGCTTTATCGAGAAGTGGTATGTAGTGTTGGTTGAAAGTTTGTTGTATCTGAGAAGAGGTGACACCACGCCAGGGACCGGAACCACTGACCATGATTGTGTCCTCTTTGGTATAGGTTCCTGTATTTGCACGTTCTCCCCAAGCTTCAGCGTAATTGCGAGTAGAAGAAGGAGTTTCTAATGGCGCCGCTGTTTTTCCTATAAACTGAGTTGCTACTTCTGCCATAGCAACATCTTTTTTCATGTGTTCAGCGACGGCTGGGTTTAGAGGTTTTAGGTTAGCAAGCGGATTCGGTAATTGAGATTGTTGACGTTCATTGAGAATTTCTGCAAGCGCGCGAGCTTGTGATATTTCAGTATTTGCGAATCTGTCGGTAAGTACCTGACCCTTTGATTTTTCTGCTAGTTCCTGAATAAGTTGTGGGTTTTCTTTTGCCCAATCTTGCCATAAAGCTTTATACGCTTGGTACAATTGCTCCTTCGACATTGGATTTAGAGGAGGTTTACCTTTACCCAGGCGCCAGTCGTTCCCGCTCTGGCGATAACCTTTTACATCAAGTTGGTAAGCTTCCTCAATTGTTCTCCCGTCTTTGAGTTTGGCATTGAGAGCGCTGAACCTACTATCACCAACGCTTGACACTTCGTATGCTTGTTTTCCTTCTGGAGCATATCGTGCCCACTCCTTTTTATCAGCTACAGCAGTATTTGTATTATTAGTTTCGTGCTGTTGAATTGGTGGAAAGGGAAGAATTTTTCCGTTGACGTAATCTCCTAGTGGCTCGATGAATAAGCCGTATATCTTTTCTTTACTTGCTTGGCTTTGGGTAAGTTCTTTTGGAGAGTGTTTTTCCCAATTTGCCCAGGCTTGCTGATAAGCTGGGTCTTTAATCATTTGCTCAGTAATTTCGTACTGTTTACCTACTCGGAAAGCTACCTGTTCGTTATTTTTACCAACAGCAATTGCAATGTCTCCTTCCTTGATGCCATAAGCTTTTTGATAATCCACACCTCTAGTAGTATGTACCCTACCATATCCTCTCATCGCATCGATGGTTGTGCTGACTGGTACTTGGGGAGGGTCGCCATAGTTATGTAGCGCGTAGTTCATTGGTATAGGTTTTCCAGATATAGCTAGGTTGTCTGGAATTTGGGGATTAGCAGCGCGCGCAGCGGTTTGATTACCAATAAGAATAAGCTCTTCGACTGTTAGTTGTTTTGTGTTTTGGAGCGTGTTTCGAGTAGCTTCTTTCTGGCTGCTATACTCTCGTTCGACTTTAATCTCTCCCCCAGGTGTCCACCCGTTGCTTTTAATTGTAAGGTCTGCTGATGATTCAACTATTGCGCGCGCTTCTTGGTTAGAGGCAATGAAATTATCGAACTTTTGGCGAACGCTATTTTCTTTACCCAAGTCATTTTTGATTGACCAGATGTTAATAGACCATCTACCAGCTTCGGTATTAAGTGCAGCATGTTCGTTTTTGCAGTTAAATCTAGTTACTGTACCAGATTCAAGTTTAAATTCTTGGTACGGAGCCGATGTATTTTCCTCTTTAGTCCATGCCATTTGTTCCTTAGCGGCACGGTATCCCCATTCAGAGTTACCAATATTGATACTGCGCGCTTCGATGGCAGCATAACTGTCATCGCGGTGGTAGTTGATGCCGGCGCCTGGGTCCTTTGAGTAAGCAACCAGTACAATATCCGCATCGGGATATACTTGTTTGACTAACTCCATCAACTTGTCATCCTGTACTCCTGGCTTAAAGTCCTTTTCTTTCAAATCCCATTTGGCACCGACCCAAGCTACTTGCCGTCCGGGTGAGTAGTTTGACTTGTCGTTCTCCAGCAAAGGTTTAAGGTAGGTTTCTAAGTGTGACCGTAGTTGTTGAACTTTTTCCTCACTAACCTTACCTAGAATTTCAATTGCTTTGGTAGAATTAGCCTCCTTGGCAGATGGTAACTTTACTGGTTCGTTGGTTTGGGTATGAGATGAAGTTTGATTACTTAAAACCTCAGCTTCAGTATTTTTGATGTCACTATAGCGTTTCCTAGTCTAGTGAGGTACAATAGCAGCAATGAGTAAACCAATT
>ERZ1066124.244-NODE-244-length-47696-cov-25.122416_pt1 | contig 47696 bp, 40 predicted proteins | sample MGYA00382771_ERZ1066124 | MGnify/ENA primary metagenome ERZ1066124 (study PRJEB33369, sample SAMEA5778354) | biofilm metagenome | biome: Industrial cooling water; feature: Water cooling tower basin; material: Biofilm | place: United Arab Emirates | collected... | reverse complement strand
CCCGTAGCGTAGACTTGAACGGTGATAATAAAATTAACCCATTTACCGAACAAGGACTGTATAAATTTGCTAATTTACAACCAGGAAGCTACCAGATTCGCCAAGTTGGTAAAGATGGTTGGAATCTAACTTCACCTTTTGATATTGCATTAGCTAGCAGCGAGCAAAAAGTCGCAGTTAACTTCGGTAACGTACAAAATTACTCATACCAAGTAGGCGCCACAGATTTAGACGGAGATACTCTTACCTATAGTTTAGTATCGGCGCCAGCAGGGGCAACAATTGATGCGACAACAGGAAAATTGGTATGGACACCCGATGCAACAGGAGAATACGCATTTAAAGTTAAAGTCGCAGATGGTAAAGGTGGAGAAAATACTCAAGAGTTTACATTAAATGTCCTTGACCCCAACCGTTTACCCATTAGACGCGGTGGTTTTAAAGAGGGTTATACTGAAGGTCTTAAATACCTGGAAGCGCTTGCTCCAAAATAGTTGATAGAAATGTAAGTCGGTTGAAGCGAAACCCAACAGTCATTACAATTAGTGATTTTTTAATCTACATACAACCCAAGATCTATTAATCATGAACATATACATTACAGTTCTAAATGTGATGTATATGTTTTTCCAATAACAATTCAAATTATCTGAGTGGCGCCTTCATGATATTGTGGCAAACTTAAACTTTGGGTTGCAGGTGTCATCATTTTGGTTTGACCTATGTATACTGCTGCATCTATTAATAATTTTATAGTACACGTGTTTGAAAAATCTGATTTTATGGAATTACTGGCACCACTATTAAATCTCTGAAAATTATCTCCTAAAATTTTTACTTAATGACAGCACATATGCTATCATAATTCAATGGCGATTAAAATTGTAGTTGATACTAGTGTTTTTATAAGTGCGCTTATTAGCTCTACGGGTTCCAGTAGAGAACTAATTCGTTGCTGCTTGAAAGGCGAATATCAGCCTTTAATGGGAAACGCTCTATTTTCTGAGTATGAGTCGGTTATGACGCGAGAAGAAATTCTCACCAAATGTCCTTTAACTAATGCAGAAATTTCTGCTTTACTCGCATCGTTTATGAGCGTTAGTGAATGGGTGTTTATTTACTACTTATGGAGACCTAACTTAAAAGATGAAGCTGATAATCACCTAATTGAATTAGCAGTTGCTGGTAATGCTCAAATTATTGCCACTCATAACATCAAAGATTTTCAGAATTCAGAATTGTTATTCCCTAACCTATCCATCTTAAAACCTGAAGAAATTATTAGGAGTTAAACGCATAATGGCTACTTTAACTATTCGTTTACCAGACGAAAAACACAATAGATTAAAAGAACTTGCTCAATCTAAAGGCATAAGTGTCAATAAGCTGATTGAAGAATTGTCCACCATCGCTTTAGCAGAATTTGATGCCCACACCAGATTTAAAGCAATGGCTGCAACTGGCAATCCAGAAGAAGGCTTAAGAATACTGGCTAAACTTGATGCTCTTATGGAATAAGGATAAAAGAACTTGTAGTTTATTTTATAAAATGAACTACATAATTTCTTTCTATGCACAAAAATAAATAAATGGAGTGAATAAATATTTCTGCGTCTTGATATCAATGGGCTTAAGCATACTCTTAAAAGTTGTCGTTATTTACATCATCATGAAACTCTCCTATTTTAAAATCTTCTTTGGTTGAGTGTTGATTTGAAGTAGATAACATACCAAAGTACATGTTTTGCTGAGTAACCTTGACAGGTTGAACATCCAAAAACGTAACAATTACAAGACTTTCTGATATATCAGATGGTACTTCGTCCGAAGATATTCCCAAGTTTGTTACTGCTTATCCGCTCAAGGTATAATGAAAATGATTACAGAACTTGATAGAGTTATACTCACAACTGATATACCCGATTACGGTTTGAAAACTGGTGATATAGGTACAGTAGTTTTAGTGCATCAAGGTGGTAAAGGCTATGAGGTCGAGTTTGTTACTTTAAGTAGAGAAACTATAGTAGTAGTTTCGTTATTTGCAGAGCAAGTACGTTCTCTAAGCAGCAGGGAAATTGCACACGCACGGGTATTGGTGTAACCAAAGCAATCTGGTCTTAAGTTTACATTTTCAGCAGAGGCGCCTTAACCGATAATAAAAGTGTTGGCGCCAAACATCAATTATATTTACAAAACTTACGATATGTTTTAGGTATAACCTTCACACTTTAAGCATCCTGCAAACTCTTCTATAGAAGTTTTAGCAAAAGGTTTTTTGGTTTAAGAAGTATTCCATCGCTTGTATTTATTGCTACTAGTTCCTGTCCTACTTCCCAGCCAGTAGCTTTTATTAATGACTCAGAAATTATTACTTGCCCAGAGTCTAAAACCTTTGCTATGTCCATATACGCAGCAAATAAAATCAAAGTATGTATACTTACATAATTATAGCTTAAGTTAACTATTTTTTCGGTATGAGTAACAAAATATTTTGAGCCTATCTTATTAAATTTATGTCCAAACAGCTAGCGTTAACGCTCCTAACCAATCTCCAGTCGTACACTTGCCAATAATATAAAGCCTGTAGAGAGCGTCATTACCTAATACATAAACTCGTGTATCTTTTAAATGAGTGGCTATAAACTCTTCAAAATTTGTATATTCATAAGGATAGCCTGCTCCTTGCTCTACATCGAAAACTTCTCGAAAGCTGTAAATTTCTAAAAACCTAATAGACCTTAAAACTTCTTCTATTGCCCAATCTTCCCTAAGAGAAGCTTTAAAAACAATAAGTGATGCTGAGTCTTCTAAAATAGGTTTGATTTGTTCTGATAAACTTGATAATTCTTCGCTAACAGGATAATTATATCTGGGTAGACTTTCTCCAAACCCAGCGCTGTCAGGAAGTTAAACTTTTTGGGTAAATGCTACCCAGTCACCTGTAGTTGTTTGCCCAACTATCAATCCAAGTAAGTCATAACCCCTGAACCCATCACTACCAGCTTTTCCGCTTTTTTCGTTATAGGTTTGGATTTTAAAAAACCGTAATTCTTCTAATTCTGTTTGTAATATTTCGATTAGAGAGTGGTACTTTGGTAAAGCTTGAGAAATCATTCTATTACTACTAGCTTCAGAATAACGACCTGGACGAATAAATCGATTTCTCCAAACTTATATTAGTTCATCAAGGCTTATCTCTGTTAATAATCTTGAAGCTTCTATAAGTTTAACAAAGCTAAACTCGCCTTGCTCTGATATTGACCAGATGAGAGGACGAAAAGGGTGATCTCCTTCGCTACCAATCCCGCTTCCACCTGAAGTTAAATTTTTGACGATGGTTTCTAAGGTTGTTAATAATTTTTGTGTTTCAGGCAGCATAGTACATATAAGTAACTTTTAAGTGGCATAAATGCAAAGATTTTGTTTTTTATCCTGGTTCTCTTGTAGAGGACTTTTGCTATTAGCATCGGGTTTTCAATCTGATGTGGGTCGGAATGTAATTGAAAATCTATGGGGGTTTTATATTCAAATGAATTGTATGGGGCAGGCAGGGATGCCTGCTCCACAAGAAGCTCTACTATATCAGGCGCCGTAATCCAAAACAAATAACTCATCCGTTGCATCCGTTGCATCCGTTGCCAATATGCTACACTCATGCTACAATAGTCTGAAAATCTAGCGGTACAAACATATGGATATTATTCCCATTAGAATATCTCTCACTCCCCTCTTTTCCAACGATAATAGTGAAAATCTGACCTTATATAAATCCAAGCAATTAGTACAGTGACAGAAGCAAAAAGTTACAAAGACACAGTAAATCTGCCGCAAACGAAATTTGACATGCGCGCGAATGCGGTGAAGCGAGAGCCTGAAATACAGAAGTTTTGGGAAGAAAACAACATATACGGGCGCCTCTCAGAAGAGAACCCAGGCGAATTATTTATACTGCACGATGGACCACCCTACGCAAACGGTTCGCTGCATGTAGGTCACGCTTTAAATAAAATTCTCAAAGATATCATAAATCGCTATCAGCTTTTACAAGGTCGTAAAGTTCGCTATGTACCGGGTTGGGACTGCCACGGGTTGCCTATCGAACTAAAGGTTCTGCAAAATATGAAACAAGCAGAACGGCAGGAATTAACACCTTTGAAACTAAGACAAAAGGCGAAAGAGTTTGCATTACAAGCTGTTGATGAGCAGCGTAAAGGTTTTAAACGCTACGGTGTATGGGGTGATTGGGAACACCCGTATTTAACGATGGCGCCTGAATACGAAGCTGCACAAATCGGTGTATTTAAGCAGATGGTTTTGAAGGGATGTATATATAGAGGGTTAAAGCCTGTAAACTGGAGTCCTAGTTCGAGGACTGCTTTGGCTGAAGCTGAGTTGGAATATCCAGAAGGACACACTTCTCGGTCTTTGTATGCTGCGTTTCCAATGACAAGTTTATCGGATGCAGTTAAGGATAAGTTTAGCGAGTATGTACCTGATTTGGGTGTTGCTATCTGGACGACCACACCTTGGACAATACCTGCAAATTTGGCTGTTGCTGTAAACCCAGATTTGGATTATGCAATAGTTGAGGCGCCACTCGAAGGTATCAATTTTAAATATATAATCGTTGCGAATGATTTAGTCGAACGTTTATCAACGACTCTCAACACACAGTTAACAGTAAAAACCACTGTTAAAGGGAAAGAATTAGAACATTCTACCTACAAACATCCTTTATATGACCGTGAAAGTCCGGTAATCATAGGGGGAGATTATATCACTACCGAATCTGGTACAGGATTAGTACATACGGCGCCTGGTCATGGTCAAGAAGACTATATAGTTGGGCAACGTTATGGTTTACCTATCTTGGCGCCAGTCGATGATGGTGGTAATTTTACTGCTGAAGCTGGACAATTTGAAGGGTTAAATGTGCTTGGTGATGGCAACCAAGCTGTTATAGATGCTTTAACACAAGCAGGTTCTTTATTAAAAGAAGAACCATATCAACATAAATACCCTTACGACTGGAGAACCAAGAAACCCACTATATTCCGTGCAACCGAACAATGGTTTGCATCGGTAGAAGGGTTCCGTGACGAAGCACTCAAAGCTATCTCCGAAGTACGCTGGATACCTGCACAAGGTGAAAATCGTATTACACCAATGGTAGCCGACCGTTCGGACTGGTGTATCTCACGTCAGCGTAATTGGGGTGTACCTATCCCTGTGTTTTACGATGAAGAAACAAACGAACCTTTATTGAACGAGGAAACAATCAACTACGTTCAAAAAATCATAGCTGAAAAAGGTTCAGATGTTTGGTGGGAATTATCGGTAGAGGAATTATTACCTGAAAAATACCGCTTGGGAGGGCGCCGATACCGCAAAGGAACCGATACGATGGACGTATGGTTTGACTCTGGTTCATCGTGGGCAGCAGTTGCCGAACAACGGGGTGAGTTGCATTATCCTGTAGAGATGTATTTAGAAGGTTCCGACCAACACCGAGGATGGTTCCAATCGAGTTTGTTAACTAGCGTTGCTGTACATGACCGGGCGCCATATAAAATAGTGTTAACTCACGGATTTACTCTTGATGAAAAAGGTTTCAAAATGAGTAAATCGCTCGGTAACGTGCTTGACCCGAATGTTGTTATCGAAGGTGGAAAAAATCAGAAAGAAGAACCACCCTATGGCGCCGATGTTTTAAGATTATGGGCATCATCGGTTGATTACACCTCTGACCAGCGTATCGGTAAAAATATCATCAAGCAATTGGGAGATATACGCGGAAAAATCCGTAATACTGCACGGGTATTACTAGGTAACTTGCACGACTTTGACCCAGAGAAACATTTAGTTCCCCTAGAGAAACTACCCGCAGTTGACCGTTACATGTTGCACCGGATGACGGAAGTATTCAAAGAAGTAACCGATGCATTTGATACTTTCCAGTTTTTCCGTTTCTTCCAAACAGTGCAAAACTTCTGCGTTGTTGATTTATCCAGCTTTTATATAGATATCGCCAAAGATAGACTATATATCAGTACACCCGATGGTTTTAGGCGCCGTAGCTGTCAAACCGTGTTGTATTATGCATTAGATAACTTGACGCGCGCGATAGCACCTGTACTATGTCACCTTGCCGAAGACATCTGGCAATTTCTCCCTTACAAAACACCATACAAATCAGTATTTGAAGCTGGTTGGGTGAAATTAGATAGTAAATGGGAAAATCCAGAACTAGCAACCTTCTGGGAAAAAATGCGCGATATCCGCAATGATGTAAATAAAGTGCTAGAACAAGCGCGCGTTGATAAACAAATTGGTTCATCCTTAGAAGCTAAAGTGTTACTGTACGTAACTGATGAAAAACTACGTTCGGCAGTAAAAGCACTGGAAATAGACACAAATGGGATAGACGAATTGAGGTATTTGTTTATCACCTCGCAAGCAACAGTGTTAGACTCAGCACAACAACTAGAAGGGTTGAAATATAACTCAATATCTGATAACTGGGGTATTGGAGTAGTTGACGCAGAAGGAGAAAAATGTGACCGCTGCTGGAACTACTCAACCCACGTCGGAGAGTCAAAAGAAGACCCATTACTGTGCGAACGCTGTGTCAGCGCATTAGCAGGAGACTTTTAGCAATGGTTTTCCAAAAATCAAATTAAACATCTTGTGGGGTGGGCATCCTTGCCCGCCCTTTCATATTGAGTGAAGATAACGTAGGTTGGGTGGAGGTTGGGTGGAGGCTTTGCGGAACCCAACATTACACCTAATTAAGGCTATATATTCAAAAACTTTTATTCAATGCATTAATTGTGATGGGTTGACTGGCAACGGATATAACGGATGTAACGGATGAATTATCTTAGGTGCATCAATTATCTAATACATAACTACGTCATAAAAATTAATATTTTACAGTACTAACGTTCTATATAATTACTTGAATAGTAAATATTATTACCACAGAGGCACAGAGTTCACAGAGTAATTATGCATACATGTGTTCTAAATTTAAATAAGTTTAGGCGCCTGTGTCGTGTAAACGATTATTGTTAACACCGCTCAAGGATGATGATTCGGATTATCGGTTAGTAACCCAAGAGCTTGAGCAATAGTATTTAGGCGGTCGTCAGATGTAAGAAAAATCAAGGAGATGGATTGCTCAGTAGAGAAAACGGGTTGAATTTTTACCACTGATGCCAGCTGTATAGCATCATAAGCGCGTAAAGGATACTGCCCGACCAGTTGACCCGCAGTTTCTGATAGTTTGGCATCGAGTTCAATAACTTGGTACTGATTATTTAGGTCAAAGCGAAACCTTTGAATAATCAAGGCTTTGTCGGGGGGAGTTAAAGTACCTTCCCGTTCTCTTCTCGCTAACGCACTCAAGACTTCTACCCAAGTAATTCGGCTAATAAACAACAAGTTGCTCTCTTGGGGCGCCGAGAGCGCTTGTATCCAGGTACTACCAATTTCCGGCACGTACAGTTTTACGAGGGCGCTGCTATCTACGAAGTAAGCGGTCACATTAAACCTCGTTCTTCAATAATGATTTCGGAGAGCGGCTTGCCTCCCGACGCCTCCAGTCTCTGGATCAGTTCACGCCAAGCTTCTTCTCTTACTGGCTCAACATCGCTCTTGTGTTGAGGAGGTGTTACCAGTCCTGCTGCTACTAGGGACTGAATTATTTTTTCGGTATCTTTTGATGCTTCCAAGGTCAAAACTTGCAGTCGCACAGTTTGCCCATCAGTTAAAGACAAAGGACTTTGGGGGTGCAGCATCCCATTAGAGTAGACGGCAGTAATAATTTCTGACATAGTTAACGCACTATTAGACAAAGCCTGTATTTAAATTAGCGTACTTTAGAAAAAGGCGCCATATACATTGAATTTATGATGTTTTACAAAGTAGCAGGCGCCTTTTATGGAGTTACATTTAATTGAAGTAAAGTTGTTGAACTAATGCTTGACGCAGAATTACGCTATTATTTCTTCTCACAGTTAAGGTTCCATTTTTTCCACCAGGGACAGAAACACCATATCTATATTCACCATTAACAGCTTCAAAATATCTTCCTCTATTTTTAGAACCATCTACAGTTAAAGGCAGACGTATAGCTTTACCAGTCTTTCTGTCTAAACCTACATAACTAAGTGCTGAATCTCCACTCCCACAAATGCTTACTAAAAAATTCTTTGTTTGGGCTATAACGAATGAGCTTTCATTGCTTCTACATAAATTACGAATTTGTTGCGCTTGAGCAGTTTGTGTAAAAGGAAGGGAAAGAGAGCATATACCAGCTACAGATAAAACTAATTGTGCAGCGCGCTTTGTATTGAATTGCATATATTTTACAGGAGAGAATTGTTTGATTTGTTACTAGTTTCTACAATGTGTAGTTTGGTCTTTACGGAAAATACGGTGAAATTATAGTTACACTAATAGGCGCCAGTGTAAATGTTTCTAATTATTGGTTCGCGTAGGATTACACGATTATTTTTTCTTACAATTAAGTGTTTGTTTGTTCTGGAAGCAACAGTTACACTATATGTGTATTCCCCGTTAACAGCTTCAAAATATCTTCCTCTGTTTTGACTACCATCTACAGTTAAAGGTAGACGTATAGTTTTACCAGTCTTTTTATCTAAACCTATATAAGTAAGGGGTGATTCGCTACCGCAAATACTTACGATAAAACTTTGTGTCTCTGCGCCAACAAATGTACTATCTTGACTGCTACATAAGCTTTGTACTTCTCTTGCTTGAGCGGTTTGTGTAAAAGGCAGTGAAAGTGTGCATATACTAGCTACAGATAAAACTAATTGTGCAGCACGCTTAGAATTGAATTGCATATATTTTACAAAAGAGAATTGTTTGATTTGTTACCAGTTTCTACAACGTTTACTTTAGTCTTTACGGAAAATATGGTGAAATTATTTGCCCCACAAGTGGCGATGGGTATGTCGTCCAGCAATTAACCCGCTACTATGATGATCGATGATAGTTGCATACCAAGGCACCAGTATATTTTCGTAGCTGTTACATAGCGGTGATTATCAATTTCGCGCCGCCTCTTGGTAATGATATTCAGAATGATAAGTTGAAAGAGCGCGCTGCACAAACCTATCAGGTATATCTTAATGACGTAATGTTGTTTCTGCCAAAACTGGATGCTCCCAACTGTGCCTAGACTTTCATGACCAAAATACTACCAGAAGGCTATCTTACTTACACCGAACTTAGGGTACATAAGTATTTTGCACCTGTTTCAAAAACCAAGTTTATAATCCAGGTGTAAAATATCAGGTGACGTATAATTAATTTTCGGAGATATTTAGTGAAGATGATTTTTGTGGAAACTGTACACTATGTAAATAAGCATATCGTCCTCCTTGAGCTATTAATTCGTTGTGACTACCACTTTCAATAATCTGCCCCTGTTCTAAAACAACGATAAAATCTGCATTTTGAATTGTCGAAAGCCGATGGGCGATAATTAAGCAAGAGCGATTTTTGAGCAACTCTTGTAGTGCTTGTTGTATTAAATGTTCTGACTCTGTATCTAAGGAGGACGTTGCTTCATCCAGAATAAGGAAGCGAGGATTTTTAATTAATGCTCTGGCAATCGCTAACCGTTGTCTTTGTCCTCCAGATAATTTGACTCCCCGATCACCAATTACAGTATCGTAACCATTGGAAAGTTCGGTGATAAATTCGTGAGCATGGGCAATTCTTGCTGCTGCTTCAACCTCTAAGTCTGTGACTCCTGGTTTACCATAACCAATATTTTCTTTAACCGAAGCGTGTAAAAGTAAGGTTTCCTGAGAGACAATTCCCATCTGTCCGCGTAATGATTTAATTGTCACATCACGTATATCATGACCATCAAAAAAAATTCTTCCTTTTAAGGGGTCATAAAAACGTGCAGCTAAATTCGCTACAGTTGTTTTGCCTGCACCAGAAGAACCCACTAAAGCAACTGTCATTCCTGGTTGGATATCCAGGGTGAGTTTGACAACATTTTTAGTTGGACTATAACCAAACTCAACGTTTTCAAACTTGACATGACCTTTAATTTCTGGTAGTTCTATGGCATTGGGTTTTTCTACTACTTCCGGTAGCGTGTCTAAAGTTTCAAAAACTCTCTCTAACGCTGTCGCACCTTTTTGTAAAACATTCATAATTCTACTAAAACGTTTTGCTGGTTGGTTAATTTGATTTAAATAAGCCAAAAAAGCCGTTAATTCACCAACACTTATTTTTGCCTGCATTACCTCCCAAGAACCATACACAAGAATAATAATGTTGCCAAGATTATTCATGAAATCAATTACAGGTGCAAAAGCAGACCATAATTGCACTGTACGAAGATTAGCTTGCATGTTTTGCTGATTTCTTTCCGAAAAACGGACAATTTCATACTCTTCATTCGCACAAGATTTGATTAATTTGATATTCGATAAAGTTTCTTGAAGATGATTATTGATTTCTGCACCTTGTTTTTGTAAGTCTCGATAAGCGCCCCTCATTTGCATACCAAATAGCTGTGTTAAATAAACCATAATTGGTAGCGTAAATAGAATTAATAAAGTTATTTCCCAGTCTGCAATAAATAAATAAATAACAATTGCAATAAAAGTAAACGTTTCGGCGATTATTTCTGCAACATCTGTTGTCACTAACTTTTCTAAAGCATCAACATCCTGGGTTAATCTCGCCATCAACGTACCTGTTCGCTGATTTTCAAAAAAACTTATGGAGAGTGTTTGCAAATGTTGATAAAGTTCGTTTCTTATCTCAAAAATAGTTTTTTGACCTGCCAGAGACATTAAATAGCTACGAATATAATTTAATGTTCCTACCAATATCGAAATTAGGGCAATACCTAATCCTGTCCACGGTAGTAAATCAACTCGTTTGTTAGGAATAATAAAGTCAATGACATAACGAGTAATTTGAGGTATTAGTACCTGTACAAAAGACAGGAGAAATATTGTAATAGAAGCTCCTAGCAGTGTTAATTTGTGCAACCAGATATATTTAAAAAAACGCTTATAAAGGGAAAAGATGGATGGTTGTAATTCAAAAGGTACGTCTTTACCTTCTGCTATCTTGCGAATCATATTAATTTGCACTAAAAAATAGCCTCCTAGAAAAGATACGAATTATATAGCTTGATATTACCCTGATTTTTCTTTTAAAATATTTATGATACGCTATCATTAAGCAATAAGTATATCCGAAAATATTATTTCGCAATTAATTAACCTTTAGCTACTTATACAATCAGTTATTACTAGCAAATCAGTGCAATTTGCAGTTAGATATATCTGATTATATCTTGTGCAAGACATAAAACAAAAGGCTAAAAATCCTTAGATGCAAAAGCATCATAGTCACGATTACCCCTGCTATAGTTATATTAGTGTATCATTTGAGGTAATTAATTTAACTCAGCTATGTTACATTATTGATAATAATACCTGAAAATAGCCATTGTGCATTGAAAAAATTTTCAGCATCTGCTACTTATCTTTAGTGTATTTGTACTAAAATATTGTTTCTATGGCATAACGAGGATTATGGTGATTACTAGTAGTCTGTGTCATTAATTCTGGAGTGTTGGAAAAACGAACCGCAAAAGACGCGAAGGAAGAAATAAGAGAAGAGAACACCCCAAAACTATTGACATGGACTACTAGCAGTACTGGGTTAAAAATGTAAATTTTATTAAAATTATCAGTGTAAAAATGTCTAAAATCCAACTTTCTGACTTAGAGATAGGGCAAACAGCAGTAGTTTTTGAGTTATCAGTCGAACCTAATTTACAACAGCGTTTATTAGCTTTAGGTTTTCGCAAAGGAAAGCAAATACGAATGTTGCGAAAAGCTTGGTTAAAAGGACCATTACACATCCGTGTTGGAACAACGGAAGTTATGGTGCGTCGTCGAGATGCTTCTTTAATTTATGTGAAACACGATTAATTCAAACTCAGAGTATTTATTATATTATTAATCTTAAATCTGAAATGACTCATTGTAACCATTCACCTTCATCCACAGAAAATTCATCCAGCAAACTTAAACAAATTGCTGTGTTAGGAATGCCAAATACTGGCAAGTCTACATTTTTTAATCGGTTGACAGGCGCCCAAGCTAGTATTGGAAATTGGCCTGGTATTACAGTTGATTTGATGATGGCGCAGTTGAATTTAAATGACCAAGTAGTTCAGGTAGTAGACTTACCAGGAATTTATGATTTGCGTGGCTTTTCGGAAGACGAGGCAGTAGTACAAAAGTTTTTAGAAAACACAGCAGTTCACTTAGTTATTATTATTCTCAACTCAACTCAAATCGAACGTCAAATTAGTTTAGTATTGCAAGTCAAAAGCTTGAAATTGCCATCTGTATTACTATTGAATATGGCAGATGAAGCACCAAGTTTTGGAGTGAGTATTAACTATGAAAAACTCAGCGAAGATTTACAAATACCTGTAATCCCAATTAGCGCCAAATATGGTAAAGATTTTGATAAAGCATATCAAGTAATTATAGAAGCTTTACAGCAACAAAATCAACCTATAACTGCTGGTAAATTTGAAGATAAAATAGCTCCAGAAGCTGAGATAGTCTCAATAATGGAGTCTTTATTAAAAGCCGCAGTCACGATTAATGAAGAAGTTCCGGAAAATTGGACAACTCGTTTAGATAAAATTCTTCTCCATCCCATTTTGGGCTTACCAATATTTTTCGGAACCATGTTCTTAATATTTCAATTCATCTATGCTTTGGGAATACCATTGCAAGATTTATTGGCAGATGGACTTGCTTGGTTCAAGGACAATGCATTGGAACCCCTATTAATTTATTTACCTTGGTTAGGGAGATTTTGGCATAATTTTATTGTTGAAGGTATTTATGAAGGTATTGGAACAGTTGCAGCATTTATTCCCGTCATTTTCCTATTTTTTATCTGCATGGGAATCGTTGAAGATAGTGGTTATTTATCGCGTTCGGCTTTCCTGATGGACGCATTCATGGAAAGACTGGGTTTAGATGGACGTTCTTTCGTCATGTCCTTAATGGGATTTGGGTGTAATGTACCTGCAATTATGGGGTTAAGGGTAATGCGCTCGTCTGCTTTACGAATGCTATCGATGTTAGTAATTCCTTTTTCTTTGTGTTCTGCTAGGTTGAATGTATTTATTTTCATGACAACGGCATTATTTACACCTCAACAAGCACCAATTGTCCTATTTAGTTTATATCTATTTAGCTTTGCAGCGGCAATTTTAACGGCAGCTTTATTTAAAGGAATGTTCCCCAATAGCGAAGCAATGGTTTTAGAATTACCTCCTTACCGCTTCCCCACAATTAAACAAATGATAACGCGCGCTTGGAACGAAGCGACGCATTTTCTATTTTGGTCGCGAAGATTTATTATTTTTGGAGTTGTGATAATTTGGCTATGTAACAATTTACCTACCAACGTCCCACCAGCTAGTTCGCAAACCATTTCCGGGATGATTAGCCAACTTTCTCAACCAATTTTATCTCCTTTGGGAATCAATTCTCAATTAGCAGTAGCCTTGATTTTTGGATTTATTGCTAAAGAGATTGTTTTAGGTGGTTTAGCAATCATATATAGCGCTCAAAGTGAAGCCGGACTAGCAAAACTTATCGCCGAACAAATTGACTGGGTACAAGCTTATAGTTTTATGCTATTTACCCTGCTTTACGTTCCTTGTTTATCAACAATAGCAGTAATTAAAAGTGAATCTAAAAGTGATAAATTAACTTGGTTGTCAATAGCTTGGTCGTTGGGTTTAGCTTGGATAGTTAGCTTTATATTTTATCAAGGAGCGCGAATGCTAGGGTTGTAAGAATATTATGTTATATCATGTCCGGTTACGCTACCGGACATGACATGACATGATATGAGATATTCATCTCAGAATTGCGCTGTAAGTCTCCAATTAAGGGATTACGGTGATGCCTGTGGGTTTTTCGGTGTTTTTTACAGGGGTATCGCTATATGTAGCAGTAGCCTTTTCAGCAGCTTTATTTATATTTTTTACTGCTGTATCTCCAGGGTTAACGGATTTTATTTCAGGCTTTTTTAGATTAATATTTTCTTTTTTATAGACCTTAATTTTTCTCTTTTTATGGTTCTTTTCATTTTTTTTATCACCTTTTTTATGTTCCTTTGACTTAGTATGGACTACATCGGGTTTTTGACGAATCGCTGTTTTCGTAGTTTCGGTGACTATATCTTGTACAACAACTTCAGCAAAAGCTGAGGGGATAGATACAGCTAAATAAATAGCAGCGAATAAAGCCAAAAATAAGTTTTTTAACAATTTAATCATTTTTACAAGTCATTTTATACACTACATTATTAGTATATTCAACTATAATATAATCATCAAAAAAACACAAAATGTCTTAATTTTTACATTAAAATAAAAAACAGGAAGCGATTTTATCTGACAAAAAATGTTTCCTCGAATTTATTGAGAATGAAAAAGATTGTAATGCTTATTATAGCGTAGGGTGGGCAGTGCCCACCTTACTCTTATTGAGAAAGTACAATATGTAAGGTAATGTGCGTCGCAATCGCTTAAATTAAGATTGTAGAGACGCAATAAATCGTGTCTCTACGTAAATATAATTTTTTTAAATTATTTGAAAATCAATTTTGATTGTGCTATATTAATTACTGAGAATCGCTGATTTTTATAGTTTTGTTATCAAGAAAATTAGTAGCTTGCTCGGATTTTTCTTCTATTTTAACTTTTGACTTTATTTTCTTTTTTTTACCTGACCAAATTACAATTCCTGTAGTTGCTAATCCTGCACTCGCAATCCCAATTAAAATGTAAATTGCTGCTACTGCTAACCCTCCAAATTTGGCAGTATGTAGAATATTAGTCCAGTCTTTAAACTGCTTCTCCCAAGAGTTACTGAAAAAGTTATCTACCCGTAAAACCTGACCATTATATTGGTCAATAAAGACCATACTTTTGCCTTCTTTGGTTAGTTCATGGGGTAATTTAAAGCGCACTTTCACAGTAGATTCTTTATTTTTTGCAGGTTCATAAATAGTCGGTTTACCCTCTGGAAGTACAGCTAATGCTTTTGCTAAAAAATCATCTTGTGTCAAGGATTGATTCGTTTCTTGTATAAGAGAAACAGGTTTGATTTCTTTTAGTTGTCCACTTAGCCAATATCCTAACTTAGGAATAGGTTGACCAAAAGCTAAAAAAGCTCCCGTAGTGGCAATTATAATTAGTAAAAAAGCAGAAATAAAACCACCAACATGATGTAAATCGTAATTTAAAATCCGCCATTTAGATGACCAGCGAACTTTAAAACCTGCTGCTAATTTTTTCCAACCATTCCAAAGCATTGCTCCCGTAATACTTAATATTAGTAGCGAAACTCCCGATAACCCAACAATCACAGAACCAACTTTACCTGCTAATAACTTTGTATGGAGTTGATTAATTATTTTGATAAAGCTGTTATCTCGTTGATAAGAAGCTAATATCTCTCCAGAGTAGGGATTAACATAGATATCAGTCTTATTGTCTTTTTCTAACTTTTCTTCAACTACTAGATGATACGGTTCATTGGCATCCATTGGCAGCATAATTCGCTGTATTCTTCCGTCTGGATACTGCTGCTGAATAATTTCTGTCACCTGCGAAAGCGCAATTCTTACTCCCACTGGTGTTACTTTGTTCGCTTGCAAATGAATTGCTGAATTTACTTCTTTATCAAATACTAAAATACTCCCAGTGATACCAATAATAATCATCAAAAGTGCAACTACAATACCAATCACTCGATGAAATGTCAAAGCAGGTCTTTTCATTAATTTATTTCCTCAGTATTACGTGAGTTAATTTTAGAATCGTATCAAGAATTAATAATTAGCTTTTTGTAACTAGTTCTTGGGGACGTAATACCCTGATTAAAGCTGGATATGATTCTCTAGCTTTGTTGTAGACTTTGACAATATCGTTTAACGGTTTAGCAAGTAAATTTAAATTTGTCCAAAATAGGACTAAATCTCCAGCTTGAAGATTTTTTGGCACAATAGCTATATTAAATACAAAAGCAAGTATTCCTACTACCAAAAGCCCAAACCAAGTTAGCAAATCCATCAATATTTCTGAACCACCTTTAAATGCTTCTAAACGAACAACTTGACGCATGAAAGATTTTTGATGTAAGAATAATTCACTGCGTTTATCATTAGCAGTAGATGCGGCAATATTTTCTTGAATTTGCATCATATTCAGACTAGCTTTTTGTAGATATGGACCAAATAAAAAGCCAATTAAAACAGGTGGTAATACCGCAATAAATAAAGCTGGAAGTAATTCGGGTGCAAGGTTAAGCTGCCAAACGATTACAGATATTGTCAACGAAACAATTCTCCACGAATCTTTGTGAAGAATATCGAGTCCTGCTTTCGCGCGATTACAATCAAAAAGAATTCGAGAAATATCTTCTGTTCCCCTTTCTTGTCCTCGTCTTTGTAAATAAGTTCTTTGTAAAGAAATTATTAGTAGAGTTTCATAAGTTTTATCAATAATTTTATCACCAAACTTTAGTAAACCCATCACGAAAAAGTAAATAGCAAACATGGTTATATAGTTTGGTAAAGATGCATTAATATCACCATCACTTTTTTTCAAAGCATCAACAGCAGTCTTGCCCAAGCCGGCAATACTTGGCTCAACTGCTGCTACTATGATAGTAGAAATAATCGCAGCCGCAAACCATTTTGGATAAGATAGCAGTACGCGTAGCATATCTAAAAATAAGCTAAAGATTGGATTAAACGTTTGTTTTTTACTCATTGGCATTACATTCAATTTGATTCAAGTTTATTCATTGCTCTCCGTTTAGTATTATCTCATTAATAGCGGGCAAAATGCCCGCATTACATGCTGATTAAATGTCAAAGCTATATTTATCCATGCCAAAGGCACTAAGAATAATTAACTTTTAACAATTAAAACTGCCATGATACATTTACACCCCAAATACGTTCTGATGTTTCTGATTCTAAACGTGCAGTCTGCAGGACATTAGCCGTATTAAAGATACTAACAGATTTACTACGTTCGCTTGACAGTAAATTTTGACCAAATAATCTGATTCTGACATTATCGCTGGCATTGAAGGCAACATAAGCATCTAAACTGGGGTCGTTTTCTAAGGTTTCAACTTGAAAATTACCATCTTTGAATTCTCGTTTTTCTGTTCCAGGAGCATAGTTATAATTCAACCCAAAATTCATTTTTAGCTCTGGAACAAAATAATCAAATCCTAGATTCATTACATAACTAGGTTGTTCGTTAAAACGTCGAATATTTCCCGTTGTTCTGTCTTCTAACTCCGAACCCAAAAAGGAAATATTTCCTAATAATGTTAAATTCGGTAAACCGAGAAAGCTTGTGCGGGTTTGAGTGTCAATTCTTATGCCATAAACTTTGCCATTTCCAATATTTCTGGGTGATTGCTCAAAGCGATTTGTGCCAGGATTACGGTTAATCTCAGTTTCAATTTTGTTATCAATCCAACGATAGAAACCATTCAGACCGATAATGTTATTTCCATTCCCCCAAGAATGCTCAATTCCTGTTTCAAACCCTAATGACGTTTCCGGCTCTAAATTGGGATTACCGATGACATCTGGACTCAGCAAACTACCATTTTTAGATTCTCTAAACGGAATTAAATCATCAAATTTTGGACGACGAACAGTTCGTGCCGTACTCGCACGAAAAACTGTATTTGGGGAAATGTCGTATTTATAGTGCAGTGATGGATTAAAGGTTGTACCTGACTGGCTAATACTTGTATTATCACGAGCAGTAGCTCTATTGTCTACTAACTCCATCCGCACACCTGCAACTAGAACATGCTTATCACCTAACCTAATTTCATCCTGAAGAAAAGCATTGAACTGATTTTCTTCGATGTCATATACATCTTTAGGATTAGTTCTTTCAACTTCTGCTCTCAAAGTCGGAGCTAATGTTTGTTCAAAAGTCCTTTTGTTTTTCTCTCTATCCCGCAAACTTCCTTCTATTCCAAAAGATAAGCGATGTGCTGGTGACAGGCGCCAATTAAAACCTAAAGTTCCTAATAATTCTTGGTCTGTTTTGATTTCATCTTCCCGTTTGGAAGTTGTACTTGTTGTTGGTGTACCGTTGATTGGACTACCAGCAGCATCCCGAAACCTCCTTGTTCCCGTAGTACTGGTTTCTATCTTGTCTTTACTCTCGTCTGTTTGCTGGAATAATAAGCCCAATCTCATGTCAGCATCTCGGCTTAATTGACGCTCCCAACCACCACTCAAACGCCAACCTGTGATTTTTTTATCTTCATCAATTGTCACAGTTTGCTCGCTTAATTCCTGAGTTCTACCACTAGGGAAAAATCTACTACTTCCGATATTACGAATAGCATCTTTTTCTTCACTGGTTTGTAAGAACAAAGGGTCAAAAGTAAGCGTATCTTTAGGTGAAACTCGCCAAGTAAAACGGGGTGCAAAGCTTGTATCTACTTGGCTCTTATCTTCATCTTCACGCTCAGTTTGAGTCGGACGGTTCTGTGTGTCTCGGGTCTCTTTAAATTTATCCTTCGGAGACTCACGTGTTTGTATACCACCGCTTAAGATATAACTAAAGCTACCAATATTATCACCATAAATAACGTTGAACCCACCAAAAGGAACACCACTTGAGAGACTTGCACCATACATAGAAAGTTCTGCCAAGCGTCTATCTGGCGATTTTTTGAGAACAATATTTACCGTTCCTCCGACACCTTGAGCATTTTGCGTTGCTGTGGGGTTACTGATAATCTCAATTCGCTCAACTAAGTCTACAGGTATTCTATCTACTTTAAATTCGCGGTTTTCACCTCCATCAGGAAATCTTTGCCCATCGATGAGAATTTGTGTGTATTCCTTCGGTAAACCAAGTAAACGCACATCCTTATCTTCTCCCGGAGGTCCTCCCAATATTACACCCGGTTGACGACGTAATACTTCCCCAATAGTACGGTGTCCGTAGCGTTTAATTTCTCGTTGGTCGATGATTATTACACCTGTCGGAGAACTTTGCCGCTCTTCAATTACATTTATGGGTGTTCCCACTACATCGAGGTCGATATCTGATTGTTGAGGTGGAGGTGTTTCTTCTGTCGGAGAAGCTTGAACAAGTGGTTGGGATTGTGCTGATGGCTGTTGCAACAATGCATCGGCACTTGTTTGATGGACTTGAACTTCTTTTACCCCAGGAATTGCGCTTTCAGCAGTATTTCTTTTTTCTGAGTCAGATAAGGGTAAAGGCGCTGCTGTGGCTGTGGATGCAAAAAAACTGGTTAACAGCAAAGTGTTCAACCAAAAGAAATATTTGTACATATACTGGTAACTAGTGTTTTAATTTTCGGGTAAGCTATGACTTGCCCTTTTTTTAGCCAAAAATATTGCTAACTATTCTCAATTTATAGGTAAATTGAGAATAAAATTTTCTTGTAGATGCACTGTTTTACCGACGAAAAAACTTACTTCATAGAATTCACGCTAAACACGTTATCTATGAAAATCGTTATTTTTATAACTTGATATCTACATTGAATTGAGTTTAATGTGTATAGTACAATTAAACTATGATGATAAAAGTTCTAACATTCCTTTAAAAATCACTTATTTGCTTATTTTTGATGATTGCATATAAGTATACTATCTTTATACCAGTATTAACAATAGTTTGCAATACATATTGGGTTTAAGAACATCAGAGTCTGAAAAGCTTGAAATTTCGTTAGAGGTCATTTAAAACACACATTCCGCACTTCAGAATGTCGCATACAATAATACATAATTATTAATTGATACGAGTAAGTAATAATACTAAGAAGTTGTTTGCAAAGTGACACAGAGCACTAGTAACTCAAGAAAACTTTGGAGATTTGGTTAGTTCATATGGGGTTAGAGTTCTGGGAGTCGTTCATGCAAATTTTAACCGCATCTAAAAACGCCAAAATGCAGAGACGTGATTAATCACGTCTCCACAATCTGTAAAGAGAATATATTCCAATATACGGCGCCATTTCCGTCATTAATAAACATAAACTTCCGTCAAGTGAATTTCTCACGAATGCAGTGGTTCTAGAAATTTAAAAGCAATTGCATGAGCATCAGCATCATCGACGCCTAATGTTTTGAGAATAATTTTAGCAATCTGTTCCGGGTAATCTGGTTCTGCGCGTCCTTCGAGAATGCTGTGGATTGCCATTAGTCCAGTTCCCAAAACCAAATCAGAAGCTGCTTGTAAACTATCAACTTGGAAACGGTTTAGTCTTATACCAGCCTCTAAGTCTGTCATCATTCCTCTTTCCATTGTCTCACTTAATGGCGCCGCGACTAATCCAATTCTCACAATCACCCATCCCCACGTCGAATCTCGAATCGCTTGATGTAGAAATTGACGAATGGCAATTGCTAAACGTTCAGCAGGGTCACTAATTGCAGCGTACTGTACCCATATTTTTTGATTTATTTCGTCACTCAGGTTGCCTGCAACAGCTTTAAGCACGTCTTCTCGTCTAAACCAATTGATGCTCGACGAGATTCCTTCATAGGTATACAAAACCAAATTATGGCGCCAATTTACTTATAATCCTAATATAAACAAAAATTGACACATTCGTCAAAATGACGCTAGCTAGCATCAAATTGACATAATCGTCATTTAGTAGTTATAGAGACTTAACTTATGCGTATCGCTATTATTGCTTTGGGAAGTCGAGGAGATGTTCAACCTTATGTTGCTTTAGGAAAGGGTTTAAAACAAGCTGGTCATTTGGTGCGACTGGTAACTCAAGAAAACTTTGGAGATTTGGTTTGTTCAAACGGGTTAGAGTTTTGGGCAGTCTCTGGTAATGTCCAAGAAATTGTCGAAACTAAAGAAATGCGCGAGTTATTGGAGAAAGGAAATTTCCTTGCAATTCAGTCGCGCACAGCAAAACTAGTTCAAAGTGTTGCAATTGATTGGGCAAATCAAGGTAAGGTTGCTTGTCAGGGTATGGATTTGCTGATTGTAGGAGTCGGGGGACTGAATATTGCTGTTGCTCTTGCCCAAAAGTTGGGAATTCCACTACTTCAAGCTTATGTTTTTCCCTTTACGCCAACAAAAGAATTTCCTGGTGTTTTGTTTCCTGACTTTGTAGATAAAACAGGGGGTTTTTTCAATCGTTTGTCACATCAATTGGTAAGACAAGCTTTGTGGCAAGGGTTTCGGAACGCTGATAAACTTGTGCGGCAAAAAGTACTTGGTTTACCTGCTGCTTCATTTTGGGGGCCATACAATACTGACTGCCTGAAAAAATATCCAACTCTCTATGGTTTTAGCCCATCAGTTATTTCTAAACCATCTGATTGGAATAATACTTGTATTACTGGCTACTGGTTTTTAGATGTAAATGTTCAAGAGGTGCCTGATTGGAGTCCACCATCTGCTCTCATGGAATTTTTGCAAAGTGGTTCGCCTCCTATATATATTGGGTTTGGAAGTATGGGCAATCGGAATCCGGAAGCAACCGTCAATCTTGTTTTAGAAGCTCTTGCTAAAACTCAACAACGTGCAATTCTGCTCTCTGGTTGGAGTGGTTTAAAATCAGATAATTTACCAAATACAGTGTATCTTATAGATTCAGTACCGCATTCATGGCTTTTCCCGCGTGTTGCTGCTGTAGTGCATCATGGTGGCGCCGGTACAACAGCTGCTGGTATGAGAGCAGGCGTTCCTTCTATTATCATCCCTTTCTTTGGTGATCAGTTTTTTTGGGGGCAGCGCGTCGCGAAATTAGGCGTTGGCACAGAACCTATTCCGCGTAAGCAACTAACCGCTGAAAGACTTGCACAAGCTATTCAAGAAACTTTGGCAGATTCTACCATGCGTAAGCGAGCAGCTAATCTGGGAGCTAAAATTCAAGCTGAAAATGGTATAGCAGGCGCCGTTGCTGTTGTAGAGGAAATCGAAAAGCATGGTGTTGCTTTGTTATACTAAATCTTTACCGTTTTTTCTATCGTCGGCTGCTTTGTTATGACTTTAGCTAATGTTAAAGATTCTTGACCAGTAATTAATCTTGAACCACGTTTGCGGGTGATATAGTTCCATGCCCACTGGAACATTACTAAGAATTTACTGTCGAACTCAATTAAGAAGTAGATGTGGATTAATAGCCAAAATATCCAGGCAAAGAAACCTTTTAACTTGATTGCACCTAAATCTACAACGGCAGCATTTTGTCCAATCATAGCTAGGCTACCATAATCGTTATACTTAAATGCTGGCATGGTTTTACCTTGTAGACGTTTTTGAATTAATTTAGCAACGTATTCACCTTCTTGTGTAGCAACTGGCGCCACACCTGGAAGCGGTTGTTCGTTTTGGTGAGAAAAGTTAGCTAAGTCTCCGATGACGAAAATATTTTTGTGTCCCTTAATGCTCAAGTCTGGTTCAACAATAACTCGTCCTGCTTTGTCACATTCTGCACCTGTGCGTAATCTTAGAATTTTACCCATTGGTGAAGCTTGAATACCTGCTGCCCATAATATAGTCTTCGAGGCAATTTCGTGCAATTCATCGCCTTGCTTGTAGGTAACTATACTATTTTCAATATTTATTACGCGCGTTTGTGTCTGTACGATCGCACCCAACTTTTCTAAAGATGCTTTAGCTGCTTGCGATAAAGAAGGGGCCATACCTGGGAGAACACGGTCGGCGCCTTGCAATAGTAAAATTTTTGTTTCTGAGGTGTCGATATTACGAAAATCTTCTTGGAGAGTTTTGTTTGCCAACTCTGCAATGGCGCCAGATAATTCTACCCCCGTTGGACCACCACCTACAATCACAAAGGTTAACAAAGCACGTCGTTTCTGGGGATCAGTTTCTTTTTCTGCTGCCTCAAATGCATTAAATATCCGACTACGTATTTCGAGCGCATCCTCAATAGTTTTTAAACCAGGAGCAACTTCTTTCCACTCATCATTACCAAAATACGAATGATTGGCGCCTGTAGCAACAACTAAAGTATCGTATCGTACTACTCTATCATTCAGTATAACTTCTTGTGTTTTAGTATCAACATCTTTAACTTCTCCTAGCAAAACTTTTGTATTTTTGCTTTTACTAAGTATAGAGCGTAACGGCGCAGAAATATCACTCGGCGATAGCGTACCTGTAGCAACTTGATATAAAAGTGGTTGAAACAAATGAAAATTACGTTTATCAATGAGAGTAACATCTACATTTGCAGAAGCAAGCCCCTTTGCAGTATACATTCCACCAAAGCCACCACCAATGACTACAACCTGGTGTCGCTGATTCTTCTCAACTGAAGCTACCATAAGTATATTTCCTTTTGTCAATATATTTGTAAATATTCTTTACATAATATTTAACAAAGTCATAAGCCTTGTTGTAGTTAATTGTGAACAATTAGAAAAATAATCAAATTAACTCACCGGAATGCACCTACCGTAAGGCTTGGGTAAGGTGGGCACTGCTAGCCCTGTCAAGGTGAGCATGGGTACTAACCATTTATAAGGGTTTTAGCCTTTCACTGATTAAAATTTGAAAGCAAAAAATAATATTTGCGCTCAATTTTATATTCCAGAGTTGGGGGTACAACGTAAGAATAAGGCTTTTATCTAGTACTGTATTGGTACACCTTGACAGGGCTAGGTGGGCACTGCCCACCCTACGCAATGTAACGGGAGCAATGTAACGGGAGCAATGTAACGGGAGCAATGTAACGTCTCTACAATGTGTTTATAAATTATCAAAAATAACGGCGCCAGCAAAATACATTTGATTTTTATTAATATTGTGGTTCAACAGGTTTTGACAACGGCTATTAATGGTAATCTTACCGTAAACGTGGCGCCTAAATCCTCACCAGGACTTTCTGCATAAATAGTACCTCCATGCAGTTCAACCAAGTGACGGACAATTGCCAACCCTAACCCTAACCCGCCAAACTTCCTGGTTATTGTTGCATCTGCCTGCCGAAAAGACTCAAATACGTGCGGCAAAAAGTCAGGACTAATGCCTTTACCGGTATCGCTAACTTTAATTTCAGCCTGCGAGTCAACACACTCCAGTCTAATTTCCACCCGTCCGCCATTCTTTGTAAATTTTACAGCATTGCTAAGTAAATTCCAAACCACTTGCTGTAACCGAGTAGAATCACCCAAAACTTGCCCAACATTTGGGTCAAACACCGTCTCAATTTGAATTGACTTAGCTTGCGCTGCCAACTGCACAGTTTCAATTGCCGCAGATATTGTAGGCGCCAAATTAACAGCAGCCATGTTAAGACTCAGTTTGCCCTGCAAAATGCGCGACACATCTAAAAGGTCTCCAATTAATTGGGTTTGGAGTTTAGCATTGCGCTCAATTGTTTCTAAGGCATAATCTGTTTTTGCGCTATCCAATTTTCCAGCACGAAGCAATTTAGTCCAACCTAAAATTGGATTGAGTGGTGTTCGTAACTCATGAGACAACACCGCTAAAAATTCATCTTTGAGTCGATTTGCTTCTTCTGCTTTTAGACGCGCGCTTTGTTCTTGAACTTGCTGCCGTATCAATTGTATACGTTCGGCTTCGGCAATTTTGCGTTCAGTGATGTCATGCATCACCACAACTGCCCCTTGTTTTTTACCTTCGTTATCGACAATTGCCTGTCCACTAGCAAGCAGCGTCTTGACCTTTCCATGTTTGGGCGCAATCACCATTTCAACATTCTTGACAGTCTGCTCCTGTAATGCTCGAAATAGCGGAATCTCGTTTTTAGACATCCGCGTTTTGCCATCGGGCAAATACAGGTCGTAATGTTCTGCCCACTCTTCAGGTGGCAATGCTTGCTCCGGCAAGCCATGAAATTGTCGTGCTGCTTGATTAAATAAAGTCAAAATTCCCTCAGCATCACAGGCTACGATTCCTGCCTGCACATTATCAAGCAGCACTTTGAGTAATTCGTTGGCTTTGGATAATTCAGTTGTTCGCTGTTCAACCAAGCGTTCCAACTCATACTGAGCTTGTTGCCGTGCTGCTTCTGTTTGCTGTCGCTCTAGTTCAGTCGCAATACGTAGAGCAAAAATTGTCAATAAAGATTCTGCCAGTTGAACATTTGTCAAAGCATTGCCATCCATCACCCCTAGTAAGCCCAGAGGTACACCAGTGGTGTCAAAAAATGGAACCGCCACATAGCTTTCTACACCCAAAGGTTCTAAAAGAGGCGCCTTGGGAAACAAAGCTTGAACTCGATGGGGATAGCAGCACAATTTTCGTTTTTGGAGTACTTGCTCGCAAGGGGTATCATGCAACAAATATTCAAAGTTGTCAATAATCTGCCCCTTGGCACAGGCAGCAATCGTCCGAATTATTTCCTGGTTATCGGGGTCAACTAAACCAATATAGACATAATCAACCCCCAGCACTTTGAGCATATGCTGTACTAAAGCAGAGAAAAAAGCTTCACCCGTCGCAGTAGAAACGCCTTGAGTCACTTCTAGCAACGCTGTGTCCATTTGAGCAACTTTACGAGCAGCCAACCGCAGTTCTAGCTCATCCATCACCATTGCCGCAAGGTCACTCAGCACACTTTTTTGCTCATCACTCAAGCCATCACGCGGTTTCGTATCTAACAAACAAAGAGTGCCTAAGTTAAAACCATCTTGAGTCATCAACGGGGCGCCTGCATAAAACCGCAAACCCGGTTCATTTTGTACAAACGGATTACAAACTAGGCGACTATCTTTCCTAGTATCAGGAATAACTAAAACTTCATTACTTAACAGCGCAAAACTGCAAATAGTTGTATCTCGCCGTACCTCGCGCATCTCAAACCCATAGGAAGATTTAAACCAACCTCTTGATTCATCAACCAGGGAAACCAGCGTTATCGGTACATTAAATAAACGCGCAGCCAAAGAAGTGATGCGGTCAAAAGCAACTTCTGGTGGCGTATCGAGAATATTGTACCGTCGCAGCGCCTCTAAGCGTTCCACCTCATTTGCAGGAAAAGCGGCAGTTGTTACAATCGGTTTAGGGGAAGTTTCAGTCATCTTTAAATCAACAGGCGAGTAAAAAGCTACAAATGTAACGGGAATGACATGGCGTTAATTTAATGATGCCAGATTCCGCCAACTTTCTTTACGGCGTTTGTGGTTCGTTATACATACACCTTGTTTACACTACAACTATTAATAATCATAAACTATGAGGTGCCTGGGCACATACAAAATTACTATGAACCTCTTCTCTGTGTTCTCTGTGCCTCTGTGGTAAAAATAATTATTTGTATCACTGCACATCTGAGACAGATATGCCACAAATATTGGCACTTTTTATGTATTATACATTTTGTCTAACTTCACTAACAATTCTCCAAAATCTTTGTCTTCATCTTTGTCAGGAAACTTAGGAAGTTTACTCCAGTTGTTGGGATTGTGTAAATCTTGATATGTCAAATAATCAACATCTTGTAAAAATTGCTTCCACATCATTCGCTTCGAGGTAAAGACTAAACAATATTTGCCCAAACCAAAAAGTGTTCTATCAATTAAAGCAAGAACTTTCTCTTGTTTGTCGAATTTAAATTGAGAAAGTGAATTTGCAAGTTGATCTAAGGGAATATCTGGAGCGGAAAAAATAAATTAGGTACAATTGTAAATAATGTTGCTAAAGCTGAGACTTTAATAAATTGGTGCCGTTCTAACATTGGATATATAAATAATGCATATTGTTGTAAATTAAGTTTCATTTTATTGAATAGCTTTGAATACTGCTTAGAGTAAAATTACTGAAAAATTCAAGCACTATAACCATTCTTAACAAATTATAAACGGATGTAACAGCCAATCGCTACACGCCAAACAAATAAATAATCCGTTACATCCGTTGCCAGCCAACCCATTAAAATTTTATCGCCATCTCCGCGCTAATTCCATACAGAACTGTAATTGTAATTAATTTCTAATTTTTCCGGAATAGATATGATTCTTTATGTAGTCGTAGACACTGCAACATCAGATGCGTGTTTTATTGATTATTCACAAACCGACTGTTTTTGAGAAAATCCAAATTTCTGTAGGCTGGGCATCGTTCAACATGTTCTATATCTTCATGAACCATGACTACCCTACATGACAAAACTCAAATATAACTATATGTCAATATAAACACACATTTTGCAACTGTATTAACTTCTATAGAATAATATTTATAAAATTAATTATGGCAATGCGGAGAGCAGATCGACGAGATTCAAATTATGATAACGCCATTAATAATGTTCGTTCAGGTAAAAAGGAACCAATTCCCCCTCGTGAGCTTGAACAACTATTGATGACTGTTCGTGCCCAACGCGATGAGGCAAAAGCGAAAGCAACTGAATTGGTTACTGAACGTGATAAATGGCAGCAACACGCGGAACTTCAGGAGGAAGTTGCAATTCAAGCTCAACAAGAACTTAAAACTTACCAACTTGAGGTTGATAAGTTACAAGAACGTGTAACACAAATGTATCAGACGTATCTGAATGAACAAAAAAGTTATCAGCAAGCTTTAAGCCTCTATAACCAGGAAAAAACGAAAGCAACTCAGTTAGTTGTCCAACGTGATGAATGGCAACAACGCGCGCTTATAAATGAGCAAGCTGCATCTCAACTTGTTCTAGTTCGGCAAGATATTCAAACTTACCAAGTTGAAATTAATGATTTAAAAGCAAGTGTTGCTCAATATTATCAGAGTTATTTTGAGGAGCGACAAAATTATCAGCAAGCTTTAGCTCGTTATCATGAGGCAAACAAAAAAGCAGGTGAGTTAATTGCTCAACGTGATGAATGGCAAAAACGCGCGCTCACAAATCAGGAAGCAGTATCCCACCTTGCTCAAGTTCAGCAAGATATCCAAGCTTACCAGGTTGAGGTTAATCAGTTAAAAGAGCAAGTAGCACATAATTATCAAATATATCTTGATGAGCAAAAAAATTATCAGGAAGCTTTAGCTTGCTATAACGAAGAAAAGGCTAGAGCAAATGAATTACTTGTCAAATATGAGCAAGTCAGTTCTGATCGGGATAGTTATTTGACTTTATATAAGGAGGCACAAACACAACTCAAATTTGAGCGGCGTTCCAAAGCTAGTATTAAGGGATGGGAAACTCGTCGTAAAGCTGAAAATGAAAGGTTGAAACGGGAAATTGCCGAGATGGTTGTTTTGCTACGTGACTCTTTAGCTTCTAAGGATGAAGCTATAAATAATCTTTATGTTGTAGCAGAGCGTATGGATAGAATTCAATCTTTAGTTGATTCGGTGGAAGAGGATACAACAAGCAATCCTGTGGGCTTAGTACAAAAGTTCAAACGTATCTGGCTTGCTGTTAAAGAAATACTTTCGGAATAAATACCCTTATGAGCAAAAAATCTACATCGACAGGCACTCAACGTAAACCAAAGTTGGGAGATAAAATTCGTAACATTGCTGATAAACTAAAACAAGAGACGGAGGTGCAGAAAAAAGCAACTTCTCGTATTTTAGGCGCCGCTGCTCAAATTTCTGCAAATCACGAGCAGCTAATAAATGAAGTAGTTGAAATGGTAACAGAAGACCTTGACCAACAAACTCAAGTATATCAAAAAGATATTTATACGGTTGAAATTCTCAAGCAACAGTTCAAAACATTACGTGAAGCCTCACATAATTTTAAATTAAAAGCAACTAGTTGGGAATCTTTGGCTAAGAAACTAAATAATACATCTCCCCAAAAACTTATACAAGAAAGCAATATTGAAGGGTTGACAGTTCATTTAGAAGCAGATGTTGCAGAAATGTTTCCCAACTCTCAAGCTGTAAATGAAGCCTTGCGCTTTTTAATTAGAGTATCTAATAAAAATTAGAAAATATCAGGCGCCTGACCAAACACAAACTTTATAAATACCTCTTCCTCTGTTCTCAGTACCCTCTGCGCCTAATAAGGTCAATATATATACTATCTAAATAGAAAGGCATATTTAAAAATCATTCAAATAAAGCACATTTCCGGACGGGCAGGGATGCCCGTTCCACAAGAGTGTTACTACTCAATTTGTACCTTACTTGTTTGAAAAATGCTATATCAAGCGCTTTTAACATAAATTCGTTGTTCTTGACAAGTACGTTTGTAAATACTGTCTAATTCTAGAGGTAAGCAATTATTTCCTCGCAACCAAAATGGTACAGTTGGTAAAGTATCACCTACATTAATTTTTTCTTGCCAAATATCAATACTTGGTTGCCTGCTACGCTCAATTACTCGATAAGAAGTAGCATACAAATCGGCATCTAAACATGATGCTCCCTTTGTAATTCTATTTAATAGTTCATCGTGAAGATTTGCTTTGCGTTCGGTAACAACATCAATAATTACTAAACCAATTCCTTGCCGTAAAAGTGTTTCGCATTTAGATACAAATGCCTGACGATGTGATGCTCTATCTTTATTCGCTGGGCTAACTAACTCAATTGCTCCTGCTAAAACGGCGCCTCCTTCTGTGTTACAAATGTTTATTTCAACGGTTTGTATTATAGGTTTTTTCTTAAATTGTACATTAATTTCTGCAAAATATCCTTCTGGCAATTTAGAATTTAAATCAGATGCTATGTATGTTGCCCAAGCATTATGGAACGAGTGCCAATGGCGCCGTAGTGACAGGGGGGGATGAAAATGGTCTTGTAGTACCATAGTTTAACCTGACTGCTTGTTTTATTAATATTATTATGGAACGGGCAAGGATGCCCATTCCACAAATTACTACAACAACATTCCACAAATTACTACAACAACATTCCACAAATTACTACAATAATTTTTAACATTTTATACTTTGGTTTATGTAGGTGATTGATTAAACACCCATTTTAACCATTGTCCAAAAGATGTAACTACATTTAAACGATGTACTCCTGGCGCCCGTGTTGCTCCTAGTGAATCTACTGATACTAAACATGCGTACTGCAAACCTAAGAAACTATCTACAGCAGCATATGGACCACCAAGAGTAATGGCGCCAGCAGCGTACATTTGAGCTTTATCATTCCGCATTTCTACTAACTCAAAATTGTTAGCTACCGATAATCTTCCTAAATTATTTAGCGGCAAATTGTAATGTTTTACCAAATCATCAAGTAAAGGACTTGCTTCAACTTTGGCATCAAGTCCTGTTGCATCTACAATAAAATCGGCATCGAGAGTAATTTGCCCAAAATTCTGCTCTTCTATATATGTAATAGTCCGTCCTTTTGAGTCGCGCTCTACTTTTTTGACTTTACCAAACTGTATATTATACCAACCTTCCCGTAACCCTATTTCGGTAATACGTTGCCAGTCCGAACGGTCGGCTGTTGTTGTACCACCCCAATCTGCAAGTAGGGTTTTACGTTCTTCTGGACTAGCTTTTTCGAGCATGACGCGAAGTTCTCCACCCCAGCAAGCTTTAGGCCAGTTAAAAGGTTGAAACTCATAATGGTTTTTAACCAAACGTTGGGCTTTTTGAAATTTATTACCCTGTGGTTTAGGCGAACGCATTAAATGCAATACTGTTATATTATTATTTTTCTTGCGAGCTTCATAAAGTCGTTGAACAACGCGCGAAGCTACAATACCACGTCCACGAATTAAGACTTTACCACCAAGACGTTCGAGTTGTTCATATACATGGTCATGGTCTTCGTAAGCATTTACAACCGATTTAAAATCTTGATATTTTTCCCGATATGCTTGCAGGTCTGGTAAAAATTGAATAGCTGGATATCCTGTTGCTAAATGCAGGTGTCGCGTTACCATATACGCATGCGAACCCGGCGCCCGCGAATAAGCGATACAATATCGGGCATCATCGGTTTTACGGATACCTCGTACTCTTCCGTAACGGTATATCTTATCCCAACCTATACGCTTGGCTTCGCGGTCAATTGAATCAAAAACATTTCCTGCACGGGGTGTATAAGTTTCTGCAAAAGTAGGTTCGGCAAATACTTGCCACAAATGTTTAATCGCTTGATTTAGTTTACCTTTCGTTGCATCTCGCCAAGCTTCACGCCATGCATAGCTAGGATATCCCCAAATATTATCAGGGCACGAGTCAGAATTTGAGCGCAAACGTTCATATAAAGGAATCTGCGAATTGAGGCAAAGACGTTTATAACGTGCGTAAGGTTCTTTCTCTAAACCTAAAGCAATTATTTTCTCAGTTTTAACACCAGAAATTCTCAGCAAGTCAGCCCAAATAAAACTACCTAAACCACCACCAACCGATAGAAAATCAAATTCTTCTACAGGCAAACCAGTAGCGTGGAGTGATTGCACAGCTATTTTTTGCTGCTGAAATAAAGGAGGAGGAAAACTGCTGCCCAGTGGTGTAGCTTGGGGACTATGGCGCCAACTTGGGTCAGGTAGATTTGTAGCAGGATTAAATTGAATAGCTGAATGACTCGGCGCCTGCGGAGGAGCGGCGCTTGTTACGAGTGTAATAGTTATGATGTAGGGGCCAATTTGTAACGTATCACCACTTAAGATTACACTTCGTGTTTGACGCTGACCGTTGACAAATATGCCATTAACACTAACTTGGTCGGTAATGACAAGCTCGTTTTGCTGCCATTCGAGTAACGCATGGAATCTAGAAATCTCATCACTATTAAGTATCATCCGCGCGACACGTTGCCCATTATGCTCAGTCGGCATTCGTGCAAATTCTCGACCAAAAGCAATTGGCGGACTTAAAGAAGGTTCACGCCGTTCCCCGCTTACTGGGTCATCCCAACTTAGTTGTACTTGTTGGTTACTGGTCATTGCTTAATATTTAATAGTTTATAATTTAATTTGATGATATTAGAATATATCCTATAAACAAGTTCGCCAAGAATACTATTGATTCTTTGGCTCAACGAGAACACTAGCAGCAGCAGCAAGCGAAGTTCCGCACCACCGACACCCAATATGTAGAAAATCGGTTGAAGAAACTTTATGACATTTAGGACACTCTAACCCATAAGCCGCTTGGTGCTGATGTACATGTTGTTGCTGATTACCAAGAGGAGTACGAGGCGCCTGTACAGGTATATTAACAGGGGGGCCAGACAAAACAGTTGGTGGAACACTGCTAGCTTCAGAAGAAAATACAGCTATTACCTTTAGTTGAGCTTGTCCAAGAAAAATAACACTACCCTGTTTAAGAGATTGTTCACCTTGAGTTAATTTCTTCCCATCTACCAAAGGAGGATTCGAGGAGCGCAAATTCCGAACCAAAAACTGCCCTAAATTAAAAAAGATTTCAATATGTAAACCAGATACCGTAGGGTCAGAAAGAACAATATCGCAACGAAGTGGGTCGCGACCAATGCGAACAGTTCCAGGGTTCTTAGTTTGCTGCTGCTGTTCGTAAATTGTCTGAGTTTTTTCTCGACCTGCATCGTACCACTGTAAAGTTAGTGCGCTCATTGTTAATTGCCCTAGATACTCCTCTTAATTTTTACTTCAGCTTTTAATTTTACAATTCCACAATCGAGACCTCGCCTCTTGCCGAAGCTATTCGGTCGGCAATGCGCGTTGTTTCTGGAAGACGATATTTAGTAGTACAGCACAACGCATAATCAATAGACGTAGGCAAACTGATACGATGACCAGGTGAAACATAAACAGGTTTTACACCCGTTCGTGTGCGTACCACTGCACCAACCATTTGTTTTTTGTATATCAAAGGTTGCCAGCTACCCTTCACATCAGCCAAAGGTTCATGTTTGCCAACAAGTAACGATTTTGCTACACCAATTGTCGGGATATCTACTATAACTCCCAAATGACAAGCAATACCAAATCTTCGTGGATGAGCAATACCTTGACCGTCACAAAGAATTATATCAGGTGTAATTTGTAGCTTTTCTAACGCATCTAGCACCGCAGGCACTTCTCGAAACGAAAGAAAACCTGGAATATAAGGAAACGCAGTTGGGCGGTAAGCTATACTCGTTTCAACTACCTGTAAGTCAGGGTATCTTAACACCGCAACAGCTGCCCTACTAACGGCGCCATTTTCCTCAAACCCCATATCGACTCCTGCAACGTACTCGATATTTGGCTTCAGTTCATCATCGGTTATAACCTCACCACTCAACTGTTCCTGAATAGCTATTGCTTGCTCTGTTGAAAGTGTCCACTCATGACGCTGATAAATCTTCATAAATGTTAAATTAATATTAAAAGAATTAAGCAAAATTAAACATAATTTAAAAAGCTTAAAATCAGGTGCAAGAACGCAATATCTTACACCTCTACTTTATCAGCATGTTATTAGTTCATGTTGATAACGCTTATTAACTCAATATAAATTTACTATAATTTTAATAATTCTGTTAATTCCACGTTAGTAAATATATTCTAGTCTATGTAGTCTCCCTGCTAAGATACTATAGGCGCCTACCTGACCGGAATGCAGCTTCTCAACAAGGGTAAGGTGGGCACTGCCCACCCTACGCAAAATAAGCGTTACAAGCTCTTTCATTCGAGTGGAAGCTCGTGGTGCATTCCGGTGAGCTACAGCAAGTTAGGTTTTCTTGACAAAGATGACGATAGGCAAAACCCTTACGCTACACCAACCCGTAAATAAATTACGACTAAAGACAATTTTTCAAAGATAGACCTATGAAACCATCACCAAATTATGATTTTTCTATTTCTGTTAGACATCAACCCTGTGAACAAGAGCCAGAAGTTGCAGCGCTATATCAAGGGATTTTTGATGTGATACTAAATCACACAGTCAGTATCATGTTTGTACCTAATATTGAAATTAATTCTTATAATTGGCCACCTGTCTTACCAGAAAATATCGATGATATTTTTACAGAAATAGAAGCGCGACTAATTACTACAGGTCTTTCAAAGTATACAGTCACTCCCAATTTGCTACTTGCAGGAAAAGAAGAAATAATACCCCAAACTGGCTCCGATTATTGTCAGTCAGGAGTTGTGTTTTTTGTAACTCCTGAAGAATTTGATATTTTTAGCATGGAGTTATCAAGACTTGCAGAGCAAATGCCATCATTACATAGCTCAAAAAAAGTATCCGAAATTGATAATTTAAACTTCATTAAATTTATATTTTCTCACATTATGTCATCAAAATACTTTGCAGAGCAAGATTTGCAAATATTGGGTCGAGAAAAAGTTTACTTTTAATTTTTTAATCCTTATAACTTAATTCAAATTTCTTTGCAATATATAAACAAAGATTACTCGATTTAGAAATGCACAAAGATAACAGAGGTAGGAAATTATTGTAAAATCACCTACCCCTAAAATCCGTTATTTTTCCTTTATAAACATTAGAAACCGGGTTTCTTTATCAAAATCTTCTAATAAAACAGAAATCTTGCATAGAAACCTGGTTTCTTGGGGTTTGTATTAATTTTATTTCTACAAATTAAAACTTGCAAGCACGAAGCAAACAAAGAAATAAAAATAAATGTAATATTTTGTACTCAGTATTTAAGGCGCCACTTTAAAGGGGTTTCTTGTAGGGGTAGGTACAGCAGTATTAATAGGAGGCGCCACCGTTGGTGTTGGTTTGGGTCTGACTGTAATAGCAAATCCTCTTTCTTGAGGTGGCTGGTTACTTGATGTACTATTGACTTGCAGCAAAATGCGATTTGGGAAGTCTCTAATAACAGAAAGCTGTTTTGTACCTCCTTGCTGTACATCTCCATAAGGAGACAGTTTCACGGAAACATTTTCTCCTTCCACTTTCCAGCTTAGAGTAATAGTATCTCCCTCATTAAGTTCTAAATTTGGTTTGTCGCTACTATTAATATTATTAATTCTAAAAAAGACTATATTAAATGGCTTCGGTAGCACCTCTATTTTATTAGGTGCTGATTTTGTACTGTTGCGGTCATTGACATTCGTAGAAAAAGCTGTTAATTCATAGCTAAATATTCCTATAACTTTTGGAGTATGAGTAACCGAGCAATTGAGAGTTTGATTATCTTGACTTGATTTACAAGAATTTTTGAGTTGGGGTTCTGCAATATCACCGTTTTTGAATGTTAAAGGAATTGAAGTAACTAGTATATTCTCAGCATTTTTAACATTGATTACAGCCTTGTTTAGTAATTCTGGGCGCCTAATTGTCCAATTCAGAACAATATTCTCTCCTTTTTGGTATTTTTGTTTATTTGCTTTAAAGTCAATAATTTCAGCAATTGGTTTTTCTTTAATTTCAACTTCCGCCGTTTTTTGAATATCAGGTGGAGTTCTACGATTAAATGGTGACGTTGGTTTAGAAGAGACTTTTAACTCAAAAACATATTTTCCTTTTGTTTTAATTCCTGTAGGAACAAGTTGACATATTAATTCTTCTTGAGGTGTAATGCGGCAAGGTGGGTTAGGGTTATTTTTACCTGGAGTAATTAGTTGATTAATTTTATCATTATTCAATATTGTTTCATTATTGAGTGATGGTTTAACGGTGACTATTAAATCTTTTTTTCGCTTATAATTACTTATTCTAAAATTTAAATTAGCTTCATCTCCTTCAATAATTTGCGAATCATCGACGCTAAAAGCTTCAATTGTTACAGGATCAGGATTTAATGCTCTCCAAATTAGATAAGAGGCGCCAGCAAATAATCCGAGTCCAAGTAAAATTAATAGTAAAAATTGCCACCAAGGACGCGCTTTCCATGATAAAGAAGCTTGGTGTGATGCATTTGCTAAAGCATAATCTTGTTTATCTATAACATCAACTTGAAAGTTAATTAATAACGGTTGACCCAGCAAAGGTTGGCGCCACCAAGGTCGAGGTTTAACGGCAAGATTGACTTTTTCGGTTCTATTTGGTAATAATTTTATCTCCGTAGGCTCAAACTTATAAGTACAAATTTCTTCTTCGTCTCTACTTTTAGCATTAAATAACAATTCTCGTACCATGTTACCTTGGTTATTTAGTACTAGTTCGTAGGCGCCTTGCTTATGTCTAACTTTTCCTAAAATAGTATTAAGCTCTACACTCAACTGATAATTATCAGGAATGAGCATGTACACTAAATCCAGCAATATCAAATCTGGATTATTTTCTGAAACTAAACGAATCGTTGGAGAATAGCTACCAGCAAGAGTATCACTAGGAGGGGTAAACTCTAAAGTAATGTCACCTTCGGTATTAGGGTTAAGTTCTATAGCATTGACTTCAAATAACCCCACTGCTTCCAATCCAGTAGCAGGATAAATTATTTTGTACCAATTTCCATCTAAATCTGGACAAGTTAAACGGAAACGGTCTACACGGTTTGAGCGGTTTTCGACTTTGATGACAACTTGTAAAGGTTTACCAGGAGTGTAAGTTATAGGTTTATTGGGGTTCGTTGCAGGGATAACCGAAAAAGTTGGGTCAGAAGCACGAATTACAGTTTGTTCTCTGAGCAGAACTTTGAGTTGCCCAGGAAAGTTTATTGGAGTATCTTGTGGATAATGCTCTGGAGAATCTACAACAAAAGTATAATCATAGGTTCCCGGAAATGCATCAACTGGAATTTCAAAATCAAATGTAACTTCATCGCTACTTTCTTTTGAAGCAACAGCTAAACTTGCCTTTGGAGAATTAGACCAACCACTAACTTTTTGAAACGTCTCATCAAAACTAAAAAATAAATCAATAACAGCGCTTTGGTCTCCTTCGTTAATTACAACGACATACAGCGAAACAATATCTCCTGGCATTCCACATTGTATTCCAGGTGGGTTAATAATAACAGATAGTGGATTAGACATAATACTCTCCTTATAAAGAAACCGGGTTTCTATAAAAATTTTCTTGTTAATTATAGATATAGATAAAGAAACCCGGTTTCTAAGTTTCTATTTAATATTTTTTAAATTCGACTTGTGAATCTTCACCACCGCTAATAACGATAATTTCTCGATTATTTTTTAAGCCAATACTATTGATTTTTTTATAACTTCGGTAAATAGTGTCACCTTTACCTTCTTGCGATTTTGTTTTATCGAGTCCATATGTAGGAGTTAAATGCCATACAATAACTTGTCCATCATCTCCACCACTAATCAATAATTTATTATCTTCACTAAACGCTAAAGTCCGAATTGGATTTTTTGACTCATCTTGCCAACTATCTATAGGTACACAACTTAACTCGTTAAGTTTTAATTGAGAATTACTAACAGCTTTAGGTTTACATTGGTCTAAATCCCAAATTGCAATTAAACCCGCTGAATCGGAAGTTGCTAAAATCTTTTTTGTTGGATTGGGCATAAAAGCTAACCCAAAAACAAAATCATTCAGTCCACCTCTGCCATCTAACTGTTCTAATTTTTGTAATGATATATCTTTAAAATTATTAGATTGGTTTGATATAGGTAGTACAATAAAACGGTTAAAGTTGCCAGAAGCAACAATTATTTTATTGTCGGGACTCAAAGCTAACGCACGAATTTGAAACTGTGTTAACTGTTGCCGTTTTTCTAACTCTAAAACCTCTAATGATTCTGGTTGAAATTCTATATTCGTGTTTGTTCTTGTCCATCTTCTCAGCTTACCCTTTCCAGAACCACTAAATAATAAGAGCGAATCTGTACTAAAAGCTAAATCAAATACTCTGTCAGCTGGTTCATTTGGGTCTTGGAGTGGTGTACCAATAATTTGACCACTTGGTACCCGTCTAATCTCAATAGCTCCTGTATCTAAACCAATGGCAACCCGGTTATTTTGAACTGGTACAAATTTTACCACTCTAATAATATTGTCAGCTATTGCTAATAATCCTTTACGGTTGTGACGTTTACCGCAAGCTAACGGTTGTTCCGAAAAGTTGACTGTTTCTTCTGGCGCCAGTGAATTATTACGAATTTTCCACAATCGCAGTGTACAATCATCTGAAGCACTCACAACAGATAAGCTAATACCACTGACATCAACAGAGTTAACAGAAGCTTTATGTGTAATTGCTTCTGGTCTAAATAACAAAGCTAGTATAGCAGCAATCAAAGCAAGAATTGCTAATTGCAACCACAAAGGAATAATTGGTAAAACTTCTAGCTCTAAACTTTGAGTTGCAGGGTCAGTACTACCTAACCTTTGGTCAGAAAGTTCTGCTCTTGCTTCTAAAAGTAGAGTTTTTTTAATTCCAATCCAAGGTCGTTTTGTTGTAACCTCTAAAATTACTTTTGCCGTCTCTCCCAAATTCAAATTTGCAATTTCAGGAAACTTCTTAAAAGGAGTACATTTTCGCCAATCTCTACCTTGAACATGTATACTAATTTCTTGATTTAAATTGCTAGAATTTTTAAATAATAAATCATACGATGCTGTCTTCGACTTCCAATCAGGCAACCATGAACGTCGCGAAGGAATTCGTTGTTTATTTTGAGGAGTGCTAAAATTAATAAAACCTACAGGTAATACTTCTAAATTACCTTGTGCATTCGCAGGGTTACTATTATTACTTGTAACCTCAGCAGTCAGAACATAATTTTGGCTCAGAGCTTGAACAACAGATGGTGGTTGACATTGAAAAGTAACTTCCGTTTGACTGCTAGCATTTATATTCAGGCGCCGTTCTGCACTATTATTTAACCAAGAAGAATCAATACCAGTCAAACGCAACAGCGCATTACAAGCAACCTGTCCCTGATTTTTAACGCGAACAGGAATGTCAATAGAATTTCCAGGATATACTTGAAACGTGCGTATAGGTAACTCTACACTCAAAAGAATCGGTTTATCATCACGTCCAACTTCCAAACGCAGTAAAAGTCTCCGTTCTCGTCCAAGAGTAGGAGAAATCACCTTTACACTTAAATTAACAGTCCCGGCAAATCCAGGAATTGGTGAATTAAAAATAAAAACTTGAAACTTCGTACTACTACCAGGAGGTTTAGCAGCAGCAACTTCCGGTTCCAGTCGATACCAACGATAATCAGAATTGCGAACTTCACCTGCAGCAATTATTTCTAACTGAAAATTGGCAAAGCTGTCGCTGTCATTATTAACGGTAACTTCAAATGAAACAGGAGGTTTATTCGGTACAAAAATTAAACTTTGCGTAGAAAGACTAGCATTTATAACTTGATTATTTTCCATACTTATTTTCTAAATCTCTCATAACATCACTAGTTAACTTATATCGCTGCATAAAATCGGTATCAACCATTTTGTCAATAATTGCAGTTAACTCATCCGTAGCATCAGTAAATTCCTGCCAGCTACGTAAATTAGCACTATTATGAATTTGAATAATGACTTTATTAGTATCTGGGTCTCTACGATAAGTTTTTGGAGCTATACCGGTTAAAGCTTCTATCGCTAACATACCTAGTGCATATATATCACTATTAAGTCGTGGTATTCCTGCCATTTGTTCGGGAGGTGCATAACCTGCGGTTCCAATCGCAATAGTTAAACTTTCTTGCTGCTGAGGTACAATTTGCTTAACGGCGCCGAAATCGATTAAAACAATATGTTCGTCACTGTCGCGTCGAATTAAATTACTTGGTTTGACATCTCGATGAATAATGTCATAGCTGTGAACAAAACTAAGAACCTGCAAAACTTCTTTAAGAATATTCACAACATCAGATTGTTTCAAACGCTGACCAGGAAGTAACTCTTGAGAAAGCGCATTACCACGAATATATTCTTGAACAATATAAAACTGCTGATTTTCCTCAAAAACAGCCATTAATTGAGGAATTTGCTTATGTTTGCCCAAAGTTTCTAATATTTCAGCTTCAGTTTTAAACAAACGACTCAAAACATCTAAATACTCTGGTTCACTAGAAGCTGGTCGCAACTGTTTAACAACACATTGAGGACTACCAGGACGCTGAGTATCAATAGCTAAATATGTATTACTAAACCCACCCGACCCTAAATTATCGATAATTTTATAACGTGTATTTAATAACGTATCTGGTAAAACAGCTTCTCCTAAAAAACTAGCTGCTGTTCCTTGTTTTAAAGTGACTCCACTTTGACGTGAAACAGCTTGTAACTGAGCAATTAAATCTTTTTGCTGTTTGACTAACTCCGAAATTTCCTTTTGCTCTTGCTTTATTTGATTAGCAGTATAAGCAAGCACGCTACCAGATGTAAATACAAATCCTAAAGCCGGAGCTACAAACGGAATCCATCCAGCTTTAGTAAAAATAAAAAAATTACCACCAAACAACACTGCAATAATAGACACACCTGCAACACCTAACCATAATGGATGTTGAAGGCGCCATACAAGCAATCCGCCAATTAAAGCACATCCGCCAATCAGTAAAACTTCTCCCCACTCAGGTAAACTCCAAAACAAAGGTTGCCGATTTAAAACCACACTCAAAATTTGACTAACACTTTGAGCATGAATTTCAACTCCAGCCATATCACCAGAGTTATCCAACTTACCGCTGCCATAAGGAGTCTTAAGAATATCCTTTAAACTTTCTGCCGTTGAACCAATTAAAACTATCTTATCTTTAACCAAATCTGGTTTAACTTGATTAGTAAGTACATCTGTAATAGAAACTTGCTGGGCAATCTTGCTCGAACGGTAGTTAAGCATGATTTGATGACCATTTGCATCTGCCGCGCGATAGCCACCAAAATTATTTTGCAGACGTTTAAAAACAATATTACGTAATTTTAGTTCTTGATTTTGTGTAGGTTCCGCTCGAATTCCTCCTACTTCCAAATATTTGAGTGCAAGCTGTAAACTAAACGAATAATCAGCAGGGCAAACTTGTGAAGGGTCAGCAATTAAAAGATTACGACGAATTACACCATCGGGGTCTTCTGGAATATCAACAAATCCGAGATATTCTGGTTGAACTCCTTTCGGTGGACGTGTACCGGGATTTTTGTCAGGATTTTTTTTATCAGGATGCTTACAAACAGGAGTAATAATATCGCTCAACTGTAAACGTTCCAATAACTTATTATAACCAGGGTCAACAGGTGGAATAGGTTGGTCGCGAAAAATATCTAAACCAATCGCGCGAGGTTGATATTCTTCAAGCTTACCCAAAAGCTTATCCAAATTCTCACTCGAAAGCGGCCAACCCAATTGTTGTATATCTTGTTCAGTTACAGGAACAATTAATAAGCGTTCATCCACACCTGGGTCAGCACGCATTTGTTGCATTTGGTCATAAACTCTAAGCTCCAAAGCTTCCAACATCCCCAGCTTCTCAATACCAACAACCACCATCGTCACAACGGCGCCACATAATATTACAGCTTGTGACTGTGTAAAAACTTTCTTTAAACTATTCAACATAAATATAATAGTGCTGAGTAGAAAGTGCTGAGTGCTGAGTGATGAGTGCTGAGTGTAGACTCTTAACTCAGCACTCATCACTATTAATCTTTCAAATTTTTGAGATAGTGAACAACTGCTTGTGCTGTTGGTACATTAGTCGCAAGTAAAACATTGTTAATATTACATATTCTTAACAATGCTTCTTCATTAGCTTGACCAGGTTGAGGCGCCATTAAATCTCTAAGGAAAATAACTGCTAAAATTTCTCCAGAATTAACTAACGAGTTAATTGCTTGGTACCCTCCCGAATTTGGTGGAGGAATTTCTTGAGTAACGCTTAAACCTGTTTGCTTATACAAATCGTCACTGAAATTTTGCCACGTCCTTGTTAAGCAGCACGATAAAAACTGCTCGTGTTCAGAAACTAATTGATTCAGTTCAGATTTTTTGCTATCGTGACCAACAAGTACTATTTGCTTTTCTTCAAGAATTTTCGCAAGTTGTACATGTAATTCTTCTGTTTCTTCTGTTTCTTCTAGTTCTTGAATTTCTACAGCTTCTTCAGATACTAATCCAGGCACTAATTCTTCCTCTACTTGTTGAGACGATGTTTCTACATCCACGTTCTCGCTATCGTGGTTTATTACTTCGTTTATTGTCTCGCTGTGTTCATCATCCACAACTTCTTCTATTTCTTCTTCTATTTCTTCCTCTATTTCTTCTTCGTGTTCTTGATTTGTAATATCCTCGGTTTGATGTTCGGCGCCAATATCTTCATCTTCTTGATTCTCTATATCATTAGCTTGAACAATAGTATACTCAGCAGTATGCTCAACGACCTGATTATCTGGTTCTAAGTTTGTTACATCCTCGGTTTGATGTTCGGCATCAATATCATCTTCTTCTTGATTCTCTATATCATTAGCTTGAACAATAGTATACTCAGCAGTATGCTCAACGACCTGATTATCTGGTTCTAAGTTTGTTACGTCTTCAGTTTGAGGCTCGGCGCCTACTTCTTGATGTTCTTCATTCTCTATATTATCGGTTTCGTGCGAAGACTCTGCGACGTTATCAGGTGCAGCAACATCATCTGGCTGGATGAAAGTTGGTTCAAATTGTTCAACTGGTTGTGTATTTACTTCTTCAGAGGTATTGACTATTTCTTCTTCTTGTAAATTTTGTTCTACCAGTTCGTTACTTTGACCATTGGTTGAAACCATTTCCTCAGCTACAGGAATTTGAGCTTCAGCTACATTGCTAACTTGTTCAGGTTGCTGTACTTCGACATTAGCATTTTGGCGCCAGTTAGAAAAAACAGAAGGGTTAATAATTCTAACTACAGTTTCTGTTTGCTGAGAGTCTGGCATTTCATCTTCTAACGTCAGCACAAAATCGCCAATGCGGATAATATCACCATTTTTGAGTGCGTAAGATTGGTCTTTTTCTGCGAGTTTGCCGTTTACTATCGAGCCATTTCTACTACCAGTATCACAGAAATAATAATGCCCACCTTGAGAAAAGAACTTTCCATGTAATCTACTAACATCATCGCTATCAAGAACTAAATCAGAATCAGGAGAACGACCGATTAAACATTCGCTTCCTCGTCTGGTTGTTAAAGTCAGGTCTAATTCTTCAAATTTTGTATCCGTGGGAGATGTTGCAACTTTTACTTTCATATTCAGGTTTTTGTTAGTTTAATAGTGGATTTTCTGGTTAATTTTATTTATTTCCGCGACCCATCGTTGGCGAGTAATATGTTCTAGGTTTAAAATATCGGATTGTGACCAATGGAAATGATAAGCAATAAAAGCTACCTCCTCATACAAAGTATCTGAGGGGTAGCTTAGTACTCCCCCGCCAATTCAAGCCTCATGTTAAATTCAGCATTACAATGAGGACACTGTGTTGGAATATGGGTATTACCTTGTTGATTAACTCGGTTATAAAACTCTCTTAGATAAAAAATATCTTGTAATACCAACCCTTCCAACTGTTCAGGAGTAACAGAATTTAAACTACCTAAGCGAGAAATAACTCGCGACAGCATAACTAAGGCGCCGTAAGCAGAATTTTCCTGAACTATACGCTCTTGCTGTACCATAATTTCATCCTTGGCAGTAGCTAAACGCATTACACCATGACGATGTACCCGTTCAGTCGCATCGATATATCCTCTAGGAAGTGTAAAACTAAATTCAGTACAAAGTTCCTTACGACGCATAAACAATAATTGATGATGTCTTAATTCTGAATTAATACTGGAGGAGTCACCTCTTCTAACCCATTAATTTGACGATAAAAATCCTGAAGATAACTTAAATCCTGGCTAAAAAAGCTTTCCACTATTGCAGGAGTCACCTCATTATAGGCGCCTAAACGAGTAATTACGCGCGCTAAAATAATAATCGTCGCATAAGCAGCATTTGCTTTAACACGTGGGTCACGTAAAGGTGAAATTTCGTCTATTGCTGTAGATAACCTCATTACACCTTTACGATGGAGGTTGCCGTCGTTATCAATATATCCTTTAGGCAATGTGAACTCAAACTCTGTCTCAAACATATTATTTGACTCGTTTAAATTCCTCAAAAGCTACTTCGACTTCCTCTATTTCTATTTCTGTACTGCGTGCGTTAACATCAGCAAGTTTATAACGAGTGGGCCAAGCACCTTCTAATTCAAATCTGGCAATTTCTTGACTAGCTTGATTGTAAATCGACAAAGAAACCATTTTTCGTTGCTTTGCCCATTGACCTGCCTGAACTTTATCGAACCAGTTCCAAAAAGCAACTGAGTTAGTCATACCTCTACGCAAAGTAATATTGCCACTCTTAACATTGCCCGGAATTTTGGTTCTGACTGGTAAACCTTTAGATTGTCCAGTTCCCCAAGTTTGAGAAGTAACTTCACAAATTTCAATTACATCCTGTGTTCTGGTAAAACCTTGGCACTCTAAAAAGTAAGCATCAGACTCTTTTTGTCCGTCTAGCGCTAGTCCTAAATAGAAACGATGTGCCGTAAGAATTTCAGGATTTTGTCCACCCGCTTGTACCATTGTTTTTTATTACTTCTTACGTTTAATTCCTTCGTGAACTAATTCAATTGTTTCATTTGCCATATCACCACCCGATGCAGTTAAGGTTGGCCCTGTGTATTTACAGGGATAACAATTAACAATATCCCAACGTGCTTTTTCAGAACCTTGTTGGTCGTAAGCAACTACTGAAGCTGTTTTACGATTTTGTAACCATTGCCGTGGGTCTCCCATGTCTTCGTTACACTTTTGATACCATTGGTATAAGTCCACGTCATCAGTAGCGATTACTTTTATGGTAATGTTAGTAAATTTTACTACAGTAGGTGTTGCTTGACGCATGAGTTTTCCCGACCTACTGGAGCCATGAACCTCTTGTGCAGGGGTATTTTCTATACCCAAACCACTAATTTCTTTGATAAATTTATCCGTGATTGAATCTGCTTCAAAGTAAAATTTACAAGCAGTAAGAAATTCTCCTGGCATACTGTTTTTAACTCCTGTTTAGTTGATTTTGTTATTCTTCGTCTTCTATTCCGTTCCATTGACTGATACGGAGAATGACAAACTCTGCTGGTCTAACGGGACATACACCAACTTCGATATATAAGCGACCTAAAATTCTGGTATCTGGTGGATTTAATTCTTCGTCGCATTTCACGTAAAAAGCTTGTTCTGGTGAGGCGCCAAATAATGCACCTTCACGCCAAATTCTTTCCAAGAAATTACTTACTGTTCGTCGCACACGTGCCCACAAATCTTCGTCGTTAGGCTCAAATACTACCCATTGAGTACCTAATTCTAAAGATTTTTCAATGTAGCTAATCAATCTACGAACACTGATATAACGCCATTCGGTTTTATCTGGCTCAACAAGAGTACGGGCGCCCCATATCCGAATACCTCGGTTCGGAAATCTACGAATACAATTTATACCAATTGGGTTTAAAAGTTCTTGTTCACGAAAATTTGTATCGTAATCTAAACCAATTACTCCTCTAGGAACTTCATTGGCAGGCGCCTTATAAACTCCGCGAGTCTCATCAGTCCGTCCCCAAACACCCATAACATGACCACAAGGAGGAACACTAATTGGGTTACCACGGTCGCGTGGGTTAGCAACTTTAATCCAAGGATAATAAAGGGCGCCGAACATCGAACGGCGATTAAATCGGTTCAACCAATCTACAACTTGTTGCGGTTTAGGACAATCGGGAGGTGAATCTAAAACTACCATGCGGTTAGGTGGGTTCGGAATATCCCCACTATTGGAACCTTCGCACATGCTAATCATTAATTCCATAATGCCGTGAACTTGGTCTAAGTTCATCAATCCCGATTGATACGCACGCATCAAGTCAGGACAAGCAACCATTGTGACTTCATCAATTTCAAATAAACCGCGTACCCCTGTACGGTCATCGCGCACACCCTCAATATCACTCGAAAATGTATCAACCGCCGTAGTAACTATTGGTGCTGCAAGTTCATATTGTCCATTTCCAGGACGACGTGCTAAAGGTTGTCCACTCTGTGAAATATCCTCAATTGTAACGAACATCGAATTTCTCAATGCCGCAACCGCATAAGTTGCAAATTGACCATTGGGTTCGCGGTTCATTGTCAAGTTGTCATATTCTTCGAGAGTTTCATCACCTCGACGAATTTGCACCTTGAAATATTCACCTGTATTTGGTGGCGCCGACCCTTCAGTTCCTTCTGGTAACGCACGAGGTCCACTATCACTAATTAATACTGCAATAGTGCCTGCTGCAATTTGTTCTGGACGCATACCAAATCGTAGCGAAGGACGATTACCTCGACCCGTTATTCGCAATGAAGTTGGTTGTGGGTCTGGTGGTTTGGGGGCGCCGGGTAACGAAGTACCAATACTAGTAATCCAACAGCGACCACCACCATTCATAAAATAGCCATAGACCGCAAAAGGCAAATAAGCATTAAAATCAGTAAAACCATCCGAATTCGGACGACTAAAGTAATTTAAATACTGCGTCCAGTTCGTAACAAGCATTGGCTTGAATAACTCAGCCCCACCGCGCACATCTTCAGTAAAGCCAACAAATCCAGCAATCGCCGTACTAACACCCTCAATCGGACGACTACCTCGGTCTATTTCTTCGATATAGACACCAGGAGCAAAATAATCAAGTCTTGGCATGAAAATATCTCCAATGCGTAATAATTCAATATCAAAAAACCAATCACCCACTCAGCACTCAGCACTCAGCACTCAGCACTACACAGAACTTAACGAAATTTCTTTGAAGGAACAAATTAAACCATCTACCAAGACATTAACTTGACAAGGTAAATAACCTAGACAGCTAACCTCTAACACATAGTGACCATTGCGAAGCTCTTCAAAGTAGAATAACCCCTCTTTATTGGTGGTAGCTGATTTTCGTATTCCTGTCACCTTAATTTCCGCTCCCTTTATTGGTAGATTGCTAACAGCATTTATAACTATTCCTGCAATTACTAGCCGCTTGGTGATAGTTTCAATAGTTCCATTTCCATTTCCATTGTCACCTTGAGTATTATCAAAAGTATTACTAACTCGAAAAGTTCGTTCCCAAACTAAAGATACTAAAGACATTTGTGGTTCTACAGGAACTGTCACCATTAAATACAAAGCAGGTCGTAAAGGTATAGTTAGCGCACTCCACAAAGACCCAGCCTCAATTTGTGGCTCTACAGAAACCGTCATATTCAAATTGCCATAACCGCGCAATTCCGGAACCAAAAACTCTTCCTTTAACGCACGGTGACGCAGCAGTAACGATAAAGCTTGCGAAAGCAAATAATGCTCACCCAATGCCGTTCTATCCCAAGCCGTTAGCACCATAGACACATCAAACCAAGTCGGTGACCAATTCACAGAAGCAGGTTGCAAGGCTTGTGTCAGCTTGCGTTCAACTTGTCGTCCCGAATGTTGGATTTGCTTACTCTCACGAATATCATAAATATATAAATTGAGTATTGGCCCCCCACCTTCTTCTTTACGATTACTCGGATGGCTAAACTCTATTTGCTCCGTACTAGTAAGCGATGTTCCTCCAGCGAGAATAGATGCTAAGGTTTGAAGAATAAAAATAAGCATGTCAATATTATGTCGCCAGTCAAACCCCTTGGGTAATTAGACTTTTGTCGATACTTCAGAAACCGGGCTTCTGACAGCAAACTAGAAAAAAAAGCAAAATATCACATAGAAGCCCGGTTTCT